>Ga0209490_10000478_pt1 | contig 39750 bp, 33 predicted proteins | sample MAT06_FD_187209 | JGI IMG/M metagenome (GOLD analysis project Ga0209490, IMG submission 187209) | Freshwater microbial communities from Lake Fryxell liftoff mats and glacier meltwater in Antarctica - MAT-06 (SPAdes) (version 2) | ecosystem: Environmental > Aquatic > Freshwater > Ice > Liftoff...
CCCGCAGTCCATCAGTCCACCCCCACCCGCAGTCCATCAGTTCAACCCCCACCCGCAGTCCGTCAGTTCAACCCCCACCCGCAGTCCATCCGTAAACCCGCCGTCCTCTTGACTCCAAGCATATGTGTATGTATGTATATACTCATCCTTTGACGACGGAGACGCTACAGTGCGGCTTGGTGCGATACTGCTTGGTGGATGGCTTACGCTGGTGCCGGGAACGTTGCTGGCCCAGCTCACGCTCAGCGAGGCGCTGCGGGAGGCGGACCGATCAGCGTTCGCCAACCGCGTCGCCGCGGCTACGAGTCTGGCGGATCGCGCGCGGGCCCGACTGCCGCTGAAAGGCATTCTGCCGTCTGCACGGCTCGAGTCCGGCGTCGTGCGCACAACGGACCCGATCGGCGCCTTCGGCACCACGCTGCGCCAGCGCAACGTCTCGCCGACGGCTTTCGATCCGGCACGGCTCAACTACCCGGATGCCATCACCAACTTTCAAAGCGGGATGGTGGTCGAAGTCCCGCTGCTCAACGGAGACGCGTGGACGGGATGGCGAGCCGCCCGTGCGGCGGCAGATGCCAGCCGCGCCTCCGGCGAATGGACCGAAGTGACGACGCGCACGATGGTAATTCGTGCCTACTACGGTGCGATCCTCGCTGCAGAGAAAGTCCAACTCCTTGCGCTATCACAGCACGCAGCGGTCGCCAATGTCAGGCAGGTGCACGCGTTGGTCGAACAGGGTCTCGTCACCAAAGCGGATGCCCTTCAAGCGTCGGTACACGCCGCGGATATGGCATCGCAACGGCTGGCCGCCGAACTGGATGCTCAAACAGCACGTGAGCAGTTGGCGCTGCTGCTTGGACGACAAGACGGATCCGCTCCAAACCTGCCGAGCGCGTTGCCGTCTGATAGCGCTGTCCGTGCCGTCGCCGAGCGCGACACGATGCCGTCCGTTCTCGCAGCGACGCGCGCAGGCAGCGAGCTGTCGAATGGTGCGCTGAACCGCGCCTTCCTCGTCACGCGCGGCGATCTTCGCGCGGCGGCATCCGCCGTCAACGCAGCTAAAGCCGACCAACAACGCGCTGGAAGCACTTTGCTTCCCCGTGTGAACAGTTTCGCGCGCTTCGACTGGAATGACGCATCCATGATCTACGGCGGTCAGAAGAATTGGACCGTGGGCGTCATGGCCACGTGGACGCTGTTCGGCGGCGGCAGCGAACTCGCCGACCTTGCGGTCTCGAAGGCGCGCGTCGCGACGGCACGCGCCGGGGAGGATGCGGCACGCGCGCAAGCGCAGGTCGAGGTCGTCACGGCGCGGCGCGGCATCGTGGTCGTACTGCAGCGCCTGGATCTCGCCGGTCAAGCGGCGACACAGAGTGAAGAGGCGCACCGTCTGATTGAAAAACGCTACGTCGGCGGTTTGGTGACCGTCGCCGAGCTTCTGGCGGCGCAAACCCAAGCGACGGCGACACGCCTCGCACAAGCCGTCGCACGCTATGCCGTTATCGACGCGCTCGCATCATATCGTCGGGCCACGGGCACCGATCCGGGGGCATTGACCGTCCTGGAGAACGCCCGATGACGCCGACGTACACCGTTCGCACTCACTCACTCTCTCACGTGGATCTGGTGGCTCGCATGCGTATTTCCCGAACATCGCGGATTGGCGTCTTGGCTGGGCTCACGACAGTGCTTGCCGCATGCGTCGGCGACGGAGCGTCGGCCGACAAGGAGGTCGCGCAGGCCACCAACGACGCCGCATCATCGGCGGGAGGCCAACGAGAGGAGGGAACGCTGTTTCGTGTCGTGAGTTCGACGATCACCTCGTCGATTGACGCTGCTGGGATCGCCGAGCCCATGCAACAGGCGATGCTCAGCACCAAGCTGATGGGAACCGTCCTCGAGGTGCTCGTGCGCGAAGGCGACCGCGTGAGCGCGGGTCAGGCCCTGCTCCGTATCGATGCTCGCGACATGGCGGCCAGGTCCGCCCAGATCGCAGCCACTCGCGCCGATGCCGAGGCGATGCTTGCCGAAGCCTCGACACATGCGGCGCGGTTCAAGGCGCTGTACGCCGACAGCGCTGCCACGCGCGCACAGTTTGATGCCGCGATGACGGGACTTGCACGTGCCGAGGCCGGCGTTCGCGCGGCGCGCGCGGCGGAGAACGAGATCGAAGCAACGCGCAGCTACGCCACGGTCCGCGCGCCGTTTGCTGGCGTGGTGACCGCGCGAATGGCCGATCCCGGCACGTTCGCAGCACCCGGGGCGCCCTTGCTGACCGTACAAGACGTGTCTACGCTGCGCATTGTCGCCAGTGTCGGTGCCGACGCGGTCCGCACGCTGTCACGTGGCCAATCGCTGAACGGCACCATCGACGGAGCGAGCGTCACGGCCCGCATCGAAGGCATCGTACCGACGTCGGCGGGCGGGCTTTTTATGGTGAACGCCACGGTGGCCAATCGCGCCCGGTCCTACCGCGCTGGCAGCAGCGCGGTCTTGACCATCCCCACGGGCACGCAACAAGCGCTCACGGTTCCGCGTGCGGCGCTCGTTCGCGACGGCGACTTGACGGGCGTCGTTGTTCACGGTGCCACCCGCGACGAGCGACGCTGGGTGCGAATCGGCGCTGATGGTGGTGACAGCCTTGTTGTCGTGACCAGTGGGCTGCGTGCCGGCGAGGAGATCGTGATTCCCGTGCGCAAACCCTTGCCGAAGGCCCGGTCGTAATCATGTCACGATCGGTTGGCATCTCGGGCAGGGTGGCCCAGACATTTCTGAATTCGAAGCTGACACCGCTTATCGCGTTGGCTTCACTGGCCCTCGGGCTGCTCGGGTTGTTGGCGACCCCTCGTGAAGAAGAGCCGCAGATATCGGTGCCCATGATCGACGTGATCGCCACCATGCCGGGAGCATCACCACAGGAAGCCGAGAACCTGCTGGCACGTCCTATCGAGCAGCGCATGCGTGAGCTCCCGGGCGTAGACCACGTGTATACGGTGTCGGGTGATGGCTACGCGATGGTCACGGTGCGCTTCAACGTGGGCGAGGACCAGGAGCGCAGTATCACCAAGGTGCACGCCAAGCTGGCTGGTGCGATGGACCGTGCACCGGCCGGTGCGTTGCCGCCAATTGTCAAGTCGCATTCCATCGATGATGTCCCCATCCTCACGCTCACGCTGCACGCAGCGAACATCGAGGCGAATGTGCTGCGCCAGGTCGCAACGCATCTCGAGGACGAACTGCGCACGGTACCGGAAGTTGGCGAAACCTTCGTAACCGGTGGTGCACCGCGCGCGATGCGGGTGATGCTCGATCCGGCGCGGCTGGCGGCGGGTGGTGTCTCCCCTGGTGAAGTCATGATGGCGCTCAAGGGAGCGAATGCGCGATTGACCGCGGGGGAGCTGACGGTGCGCGATAGCGTCGTGCAAGTCGCTGTTGGTGCGCCGCTCGCGACGGCGCTCGATGTCGGCAGTGTTGTGGTGTCGATGCGGCGCGGCGTCCCGGTCTACGTGCGTGACGTGGCCGAGGTACGTGATGACTTCGGGGAAAATGAAGCGTATGTCTCGCACCGCGAGGGTCAGGGCAGCGCCGAGACCGCCGTCACGATCGCGGTCGCGAAGCGCCGGGGGGCCAATGCGACAGCGGTCGCGCACGCGGCGCTGGAGCGCGTTGAGCAGGCGAAGGGCCGACTGATTCCTTCAAGCGTGCACGTCACGATCACGCGCGACTACGGAGAAACAGCGGGCGATAAAGCGCAGGAATTGATGCTGCATCTGCTGATCGCGACGTTGTCGGTCACGGTGTTGATCTGGCTCTTCCTCGGCTGGCGTGAGGCCGTCGTCGTACTGGTCGCCGTCCCGGTGACGCTGTCCCTGACGCTGTTTGCCTACTATGCGCTCGGGTACACGCTCAACCGCATCACCCTCTTCGCGCTCATCTTCTCGATTGGCATTCTGGTCGATGATGCGATCGTCGTTGTCGAGAACATCTATCGACACATCCAGATGGGTGACCGTTCACCGGAAGTGGCATCGGTGGAAGCGGTCGACGAAGTGGGGAACCCCACGATTCTCGCCACCTTCACGGTGATCGCCGCGATTTTGCCCATGGCCTTTGTGAGCGGCATGATGGGCCCGTACATGCGCCCCATTCCGATCGGTGCGTCGTTCGCGATGCTCGCGTCGTTGATCGTCGCCTTCACCGTGACGCCATACCTCGCGTATCGGTTGCTGCGCGGCCACGTCGCGTCGACGCACAGCAGCGTGAAGCATCCGCCCGAAGAGGGCAGCGCCATGGATCGGTTGTACCGACGCATCATGCAGCCGTTGATGCGTGAACAACGCACCCGCAATGTGTTCTACGGGTCTGTCGTCGTGCTGCTGCTCGCCAGCATGGGACTCGTCGCGGTGAAGGCGGTCGAGGTCAAGATGCTTCCGTTCGACAACAAGAGCGAATTTCAGGTCGTGCTCGATCTCCCCGAAGGCACCACGTTGGAGACGTCGAATCGCGCGGCCTCGGAGATCGCCGCCTACCTTGGCAGCGTCCCGGAAGTGGTCAGTACACAGGTATACGCGGGTACCGCGGCGCCGTTCAATTTCAACGGATTGGTTCGGCACTACTTCATGCGTCGAGGTGCCAACGTCGCCGACATCCAGGTGAATCTCAAACCCAGGGACGAGCGCGACCGACAGAGCCATGCCATTGCCGTGGCCGTTCGCCCGACGGTGGACTCGATCGCCCGTCGCTATGGCGCGTCGGCCAAGGTCGCCGAGATTCCCCCGGGGCCTCCAGTGCTCGCCACGCTGGTCGCCGAGGTGTACGCGGCTGATGATTCGACACGCATGATGGCAGCCCGCGCGGTGAAGCAGGTGTTTGAATCGACAGTTGGCGTTGTCGATGTCGACTGGACCGTCGAAGCGCCGCAGTCGCGACAAACGTTTCGTGTGGACCGCGTCCGGGCAGCGGAGTCCGGCGTGAACGTCGAACAGATCACGCAAACGCTCTACCTGGCGCTCTCCGGCAGCTCGTCAGGCTCGGTGAGCTCGGGAACAGCTCGCGAAGCGATTGCCATCGTGCCACGGCTGCCGCTCGCCAAGCGCTCAAGCGTGGGTGCACTGCTCGCTATACCTATTGCCACCATGCAAGGACCGCAGCCCCTGGCGCGTTTCGTGACAGTCGTAGACGGCATCCGCGATGGCACGCGCATCCGGAAGGATCTGCGACCGGCCATCTATGTCACGGGTGATGTGGCTCGAGAGATCGAAAGTCCTGTCTACGCCATTCTTGCCATGAACGCCAAGCTGGACTCGATCACCGTTGGCGGTGCAACCATCGCGCGGTACAACGCCAGCCAGCCCACGTCGTTGTCAGAAACGGCGATCAAGTGGGATGGCGAGTGGCAGGTCACGATCGAGGTGTTCCGTGATCTGGGGTTGGCGTTCGCGATCGTGCTGGTGCTGATCTATGTGCTGGTGGTGGGGTGGTTTCAGAGCTTCACCATCCCGCTGGTGATCATGGTACCCATTCCGCTCACACTCATCGGCATCTTGCCGGGCCATGCGATCAGTGGGGCGTTCTTCACGGCGACCAGCATGATCGGCATGATCGCGCTGGCCGGCATCATCGTGCGGAACTCGATTCTGTTGGTGGATTTCATCCAATTGGAAGAATCTCGAGGACGCCCGCTCGCGGACGCCGTACTCGAGGCGGGCGCGGTCAGGTTTCGCCCCATCGCGCTTACGGCCGCGGCGGTTGTTGTCGGCGGATTGGTCATGGTGCTCGACCCGATTTTCCAAGGTCTCGCTGTCGCCCTGATCAGCGGTGCGGTCGTGGCGACGGCACTCACGATGGTCGTGGTGCCCCTGCTCTACTGGGAACTCCGGCGGCACGCGCCGGAGCGCTCTTCCTCCCCCATCCAATCAGCTCATGTGTAACGACGCCATCATTCGCCGGTTCGCCGGTGTATTTATTCTTGTCTCCGTCGCTCTTGGGTGGACGGTGCATCGCAACTGGTTCTTGTTCACCGCCTTCGTGGGCTTCAACCTGCTGCAGTCCAGCGTCACGAACTTCTGTCCGCTCGAGAAGATCCTCGCTCGGCTTGGCCTGTTTGGTTGCTCGCCGAACAGTCGCGCAACGCCTCCTCAACGGTGAGAGTGCTGATATGACCACGGACGTGTCGAAGGTGCTCGCCGTCGTGCCGTGTTCGTCGTGCGGCACGCTGAATCGTGTGAACCTGTCACGGGCCGACGACAAGCCCGTCTGCGGCCCGTGTAGAGCACCGCTGGTGCTTGACGCGCCGCTGCACCTGACCGATGCCACATTTGATCAGGTCATTCAAGGCAGCAACGTCCCCGTGATCGTCGACTTCTACGCGGACTGGTGCGGCCCGTGCCGCATGATGGCGCCCCTCTTCGCCGATCTTGCGCGCGCGCACCGTGGTCGGGCCCTCATCGCCAAGGTCGACACGGAGCAAAACCCCGGTGTCTCGTCACGATTCGGCATTCGCAGTCTGCCTACCTTGACCGTGCATCGTGGCGGCAAGGAAGTGGCGCGGCAAGTGGGCGCTGTCCCAATGGCCGTCCTCGAAAGTTTACTCAGCTCGGCGCGCTGATCCCTTTCGAGTGCGCGCGAGCGCGGTCGGCCGACGCGCCATAGCGCCGATCTATCGACCGCCGACCAGTTTTCGTCGCACCGCCACCTCGACCTCAAGTCGTCCACACACGAGATCGCACAGTTTCAGTACGTCCTTGTCGGCAAGCGTATAGCGCACGAACAGGCCATCGCGCTCGCGGGACACGAAGGCGCTCTTATGCAGAATTGCCAGATGTCGCGATACGTTCGCTTGCCCAAGTCCCGTCTCGTCTACGAGGTCTGTGACGCTCCGCGGGCCGGCCCGTAGCGCTTGCAACAACTGCAGACGACCACGATCGCCCAATGCCTTGAAGCGATCGGCGACCAGGGTTAACAACTCCGGAGATTTGTTCGACACTGCCACGGCAGGCTCCATGTGAATGCGTATATAAGTATATATAAAGCGCAATCACTCTCGCAAGTTCACGGCACGCTACGCCGATTGTGCCCGACGGAGCGAGGCGAGGAGCTGATCTGCGCGATCCGGCGCCAGCGGCGTGGGTGCGCCAAGCGAAGCTCGGAGCTGCGCGATGATGTGAGCGACATCGCCACCAAAGCGCGCACAGCGGTCGCATCCCGCGAGGTGCCCGTCAATCATGGTCTTGCGCTCCACAGATAGCGTCCCGTCGAGAAAGTTCGACAGCTCATTCAGAACATCGCGGCATCGCACGCCAGCAATGACGGTGTCCAGCCCTGCATCAGTCGCTGACATGGTGTCCTCCGGACTTCGGCAGCGGTGAGTCGAGCTCGCGCACAACCGCCGCGAGATGTACACGCGCCCGATGCAGTCGGCTTTTCATCGCTGCCTCCGTCAGTTGCAGCGTGCTGGCCGTCTCCTCGCCGGACAGGCCCTCAATCTCGCGAAGTACCAGCACCTCGCGTTCATCGGGCGGTAAGTGTCCGAGCGCTTGCGCCAACAGATCATACGCAAGCGCCGCGTCTGCGCGCCGAGTCGCCGCCTGGTCCGATCCCCACCCCGCGCGATGGGCCAGCAATTCAAGCGGCACAAAAACGCGGGGCTCGTCCACGCGGCGGCGATGCTGACGACGGTGCGCGTTGCGTGCGATTGACAGAAGCCAACTGCGCGCGGAGCCGGTCCCGCGAAAGGACCCAGCGCCCCGCCACCCGGCAATAAACGTTTCCTGCAGCACGTCATCCGCATCAGTTCCACCGAGCGTGTGGATGAACCGGTCCACCGCAGACCGGTGTCGCTCGACAATCTCATCAAAGGCTACCGTATCGCCAGCCGCCGCCCGCCGCATCAGCACGACATCCGCGTCCGCGCTCGTCGCCTGACGATCTGCAGCTGACGATACCCGATCCACTACGCGCGCTTCGCCGGGCAGGTACTGAACCCGAACATGCTGTACAAGGGGCACGTGCCGAAGGCCCCCGTGAGCAGGGGGATGAACCCGAGGTAGCCCCACGCGGTCTGCGGCCCCGTGAAGGCCATGGAAAGGAGCCCAAGCCCAAGCGCGATACGAAGCCCACGATCCAGGGGGCCGACGTTTTTTCTGAGGAACGATGACATAGAGACTCCGGCGGCCGTGGCCGCATGACGGTGAACCGACGATTGTGCAACTGTACTGAGCCAGGAATCGCCCCCCAGGATTCAGGCCATCGGTCCGCACCTTGGAATGTTGCGACCACGAAGGCAACTTCAAGCCGTACGCCAAACCTCTTTCGACATTCTATGCGCCGTTCTTCGCTATTCGCCGTTCTGAGCGTGGCCACCGCTGTGCTCGCCCCATCCATCGGGACCGCCCAGTCGCGTGTGGTCACCGCCGACGACTACGCGCGCGCCGAGCGCTTTCTCGGATTTGCGACCTCGCCCTTGGTCAGCGGCCTCGGCGTGCAGCCCACCTGGCTTCCCGACGGGCGGTTTTGGTATCGCGTGCGTCAAGCCGACGGGTCTCGACCGATAATTGTGGTCGAGCCGGGCAAGGGCGGCAAAACGAATTGTGCCACCACGCCTGACGCCTGCAAGGGGATTGAACCGGCACCCGGCTCTGCGCCCACTATACGTCGCGGACCACCGGAATCGCTATCACCCGACGGTACGAAGGCCGCCTTCATTCGCGACTGGAACCTCTGGGTCCGCGACGTGGCGACGAACGCGGAGACGCGCCTCACGACCGACGGCATCAAGGACTTTGGGTACGCCACCGACAACGCGGGCTGGATCCATTCAGATCGCGCGTTGTTGACGTGGTCTCCCGATTCGAAGAAGATCGCGACGTTTCAACAGGATCAACGCGGCGTTGGTGAGATGTACATGGTGTCGACCAACGTCGGTCACCCGAAACTCAGTGCGTGGAAGTATCCACTGCCCGGGGACAGTGTCGTTTCGATGATTCATCGCGTGATCATCGATTTAACGGGTGGCACGCCGAACGTGGTACGGTTGGCGATGCCAGCCGACCAGCATCGGTCGACCGTGTGCGACCACATCTCGTGCGCCGACGGCGAGTTTGCCGATGTGGAGTGGTTCCCCGACGGTTCGCAGTTGGCGTTTGTCTCGTCGTCGCGTGACCACAAGGTGGCCACCTTGCGCGTGGCCAATACTGCCACTGGCGTTGTGCGCGACGTGCTGCGCGAAGCGGTGAAGACGCAGTTCGAGTCGGGAGATGGCGTGCCAAACTGGCGTGTCTTGCCAGCGAGCAACGAAGTCCTCTGGTTTTCGGAACGTGATGACTGGGGTCAACTCTATCTCTATGACTTGACGAGTGGCGCGCTCAAGCGGCAGATCACGACGGGTGCCGGCAATGTGGTCTCGATCGCACGACTCGATCAGAAAACACGCACGCTGTGGGTTCACGCGGTGGGCAAAGACAGCACACGGGATCCGTATTTCCGTCACTTCTATCGCCTCGGCCTTGACGGGAAAAGCATGATATTGCTCACCCCCGAAGACGGTGATCATGCCAGCACGCTATCACCGGATGGCAAGGTATTGGTCGACGTGTGGTCGCGCCCGGACCTTGAGCCAACCGCCGTGCTGCGCAACGCGGCGACGGGAAAGTTGATCGCCACGCTCGAGCGCGCGGACATTTCGAAGCTGCGCGCAACGGGATGGAAGCCGCCGATGCGCATCACTGTGAAAGCACGCGATGGCAAAACCGATCTGTATGGGTTGATGTTCACACCCAGCTCGCTCGATTCGAACACGAGGTACCCGATCATCAACTACATCTATCCGGGTCCGCAGGTTGGCAGTGTCGGCAGTCGTGCCTTCAGCGCATCGCGCGGCGACAACCAGGCGCTGGCCGAGCTTGGCTTTGTGGTGGTGTCGATCGACGGCACCGGGACGCCGCTGCGCTCCAAGTCGTTCCATGATGCGTATTACGGCAAGATGGGGGACAACACGCTGCCCGACCAAGTGGCCGGCATGAAGGAGCTCGCGCAGCGCTACACGTTCATTGACATCAGCAAGGCTGGCATCTGGGGTCACTCCGGCGGTGGGTTTGCCACGGCAGGCGCCATGTTCCGTTATCCCGACTTCTTCAAGGTGGGCATCGCCGAATCCGGGAATCACGACAATCGCAATTACGAAGACGACTGGGGCGAGCGCTATCACGCGATGCTCACCCGTGACGCCAACGGGAAGGACAACTACGACGCCGAAGCAAACCAAACGTTGGCCAGGAATCTCAAGGGCAAACTGCTGTTGGCGCATGGCACCATGGACGACAACGTGCCACCGGACAACACGTTGCTGGTCGCGGATGCGCTGATCAAGGCGGGCAAGGACTTCGATCTGCTGATGATCCCGAATGCCGCGCACGGCTACGGCGAGGCGAGCAACTACATGATGCGTCGCCGCTGGGACTACTTCGTGACGAACTTGCTCGGTGCCACGCCGCCCAAAGAGTATCAGATCGGCCCGAAGGCGCCACGCCCATGAGCACCGCAGGCGCGATGGAAATCTTCCGCGAGTTCATCTTCGAGGCAGCGCATCGGTTGCCGAATCTTCCCGCCGATCATAAGTGCAGTCGATTGCATGGTCACAGTTTTCGCGTGACCGTGCACGTGGAAGGCGCGCTGCTGCCGCAGGAAGGATGGGTGATGGACTTTGCTGATCTGAAGCGCGCCTTCCAACCGCTGTACGATCGGCTGGACCATCACTATCTGAACGACATTGAGGGGCTCGAGAATCCGACCAGCGAAGTGCTCGCCATCTGGATATGGGATCGCCTCGCCCCGACGCTTGCGGGCCTCACGCAAATCGTCGTGCGTGAGACGTGCACGAGCGGGTGCGTGTATCGAGGGCCTGCGCGAACCTAATGTGATTCCAATGTTGGAAGACACGGACGGCGGAACCTGTTTCGCCGTCCGTCGTAGTGTGACGGTTGGCCCAACCCTGTCCGTCGACAGTGTGTCAGCAGTGTGCTCTGCTTCCCTGTACGCTCGCGGCTCCCCCTTCCCTGCCCGATATGTCTCAAATGATTCCGTGCGGACGCGTGCGCGCCGCCGTTGCCGTGGTTGTGGCCGTTGTCATGGCGAACGCTGTGCCAATGGCGGCGAAGGCACAAACCACGCCACCGCCGCCCGCAGCGGGGGCAGCGTCAGCGGGGGCCGCCGCGGCCACCGACACCACGCAATCTTTTGCGGTCAAGACGTTTCTGGATTGTCGAGCAGATGGGTGTGATTTCGACTTCCTGCGCGATCAGGTGCGATGGGTGAACTGGGTGCGGGATCGACTGTTTGCCGATGTCTTGTTACTCGTCACCACCTTGGAAACGGGATCCGGGGGCACCGAGTACACGATCGCGGCGATTGGTGGCGAGCGGTATCGCGGACGTGCCGACACAGCGATCGTCGTGACGCTGCCCAACGATGCCGACGACGTGATCCGGCGCAGTCTGGCCCGCACATTCAGCTTGCTCTTGGCGCCCTACGCCGCAAAAACGCCACTGGCCGCCCGCATGAATCTCGCCTACTCGGCGCCCACGGCTGAGCAAGCATCTCCCAAGAGCACCAAGGATCCTTGGAATTTCTGGGTGTATCGCGCGTCCGCGAACGGGTTCGCCAACGGTGAAAAGCAGTCTGAGTTTCTCAATCTGTTTTTTAACCTGTCGGCGAATCGGGTCACGGCCGCGTGGAAGATCAACACCAACGCCAATCTGGGTTACGATCAGAGCCGATTCGATCTGGGCGACGACGGCACGTTCCTGAATCTGCAGCGAAGCTATGGGGTCGATGCCCTGTTGGTAAAGAGCGTCACGGATCACTTCTCTCTTGGAGCCTCCGGCTCGGCGCAGTATTCGGACTTTTTCAATCAACGTCTGAATGCGCAACTGAGTCTGTCGGCCGAGTACAACATTTTCCCGTACAAAGAGTTCACGCGACGACAACTGACCACGTCATACTCTGTCGGTCTTGCCTCCTTCCGATACAAGGAAGAAACACTGTTTGGACGGATCGCGGAGACACGGCCAGTGCACAACGGATCCGTCAACTGGAACGCACAGCAACCATGGGGCAACGTGAACCTGAGTGTCTTCGGCTCACAGTTCTTGCACGATCCTGGCCTTTACAATGTGGGGCTTGGTGGCAACATCGGACTCCGTATTGCCAAGGGGCTTTCCATCAACGTGGGGGGCAACTTTTCTCGCGTGAACGATCAGCTCTATCTGCGTCGCGGGAAGCTCAGTGACAATCAGATCATTGCCCGTCAGCAGGCCCTGGCCACAAACTTTCGGTACTTCGGCAATCTGGGTGTGAGCTACACCTTCGGGTCGATCTTCAATACGATCGTGAATCCACGCTTTGGCGGTTCGCGTGGCGGAGACTCTTTCTGACTTCTGTGAGTCGCCATACATTTCGCGCATGAATCGAACCTTTCTGATGGTCGGTGCCCTGTCGGCCGCGATGAGTGTCGCGGCTGGCGCCTTCGGTGCGCACGCGCTGCGCGAGAAAGTTGAGCCTCGCTTGCTCGAAGTGTTTGAAACGGGCGCGCAGTATCAGATATACCACGCCCTCGGGCTGCTCGTGGTGGGCCTTGTCGCTGGGCGATGGCCGAGCGCGTTGGCAACCAGCGCGGGCTGGCTGTTCGTTGCAGGCACCCTGTTTTTCTCGGGGTCGCTGTATGCGATGACCTTCACCGGCGTGCGCGCACTTGGCGCGATCACGCCGATCGGTGGCGTCTGCTTTATTGCCGGGTGGGTATGTTTGGCGTTGGCCGTCGCAAAGGCGAACGCGTCCTGAACTCGGCGACCGATCAACGCGGCTCATGCGCGCGGGCGCGTGTTCGTGGCGACGCTACCTGCCGTTACGCACCTTGAGCAGCCGCTCACCAGCCGCATGTAGCGTTTCGTCTTTCTTCGCGAAGTGAAAGCGCAAGTAGTTGTGGACGGGCTCTCGGAAAAAACTGGAGCCGGCCACGCCCGCCACGCCAATGGTCTTGATGAACCAATCAGACGCGTCACCGTCGTTGGCGAAGCCCAGCGATGACACGTCGACCATCACGTAGTAGGCGCCCTGCGGCTCGGTAAACGCCAGTCCCGTCTGTCGGAGGTAGCCCAGGAAGAGTTCGCGCTGTCGCGTGTAAAACGCGCGCACGTCGTCGTAGTACGAGTCCGGAAAGTTCAGCGCGGTCACGGCCGCTTCCTGCAGTGGTGCCGCCGCACCGATCGTGAGATAGTCGTGTACTTTGCGAGCGCCCTTGATGACCTCGGCACTCGCTTGCACGTAGCCGATCCGCCACCCGGTGATGCTGTACGTCTTGGACAGCGAGTTGGTCACGATCACCCGATCGAAGGCGCCGGGGAGAGCGTGCGCGTAGCAATGCTCGTTGGGGGCGTGCACCATGTGCTCGTAGGGCTCGTCGGTGATGATGTACGCATCGTACCGTTCCGCCATGTCGAGAATGGTTATCAGCTCCGCGCGCGTGAACACCTTGCCCGTGGGATTGCCGGGATTGCACAGAATGATCGCCTTTGCACCCTTGGCGAAGGCGCGTTCCAGCTCCTCCGGGTCAAAGCCGAAGTGCGGCGGGCGCAATGGCACCCAGATCGCCTCGGCACCTGACAACACCGTGTCAGCGTAATAGTTCTCGTAGTACGGCGAAAAAATGATGACCTTGTCGCCTGGGCTGCATACAGTCATCATGGCCACCATCATGGCCTCCGTGCCACCGCAGGTCACCACCAAATGCTGATCGGGGTCGATCGGCACGCCCGCGCATCGCGTGATCTTCCGCGCCAGCGCTTCGCGAAACCGCTGCGACCCCCAAGTGATGGCATACTGATGGAACGGCTCGTGTGCCACACGCTCCAACGCATTCAGCAGTTCGGCTGGTGGCGCAAAATCCGGGAAACCCTGCGCCAGATTGACGGCGTTATACTGATTAGCGGTCCGCGTCGTGTTCCGAATAACCGACTCGGCGAGCGTATCGAGACGCGTGGAGATGGATGGCATGCTCCGAATATGGTGTCCGTTCGCTGGAGGTGCTACCGCACGGCGCCGCGAAGAGCGATCCTTCGCCGTATATGATTCCGCCTCTGATGTCGCCTGTGATTCCACGATCGACGTGACCGCTCCTACTGCGCTCCAATTGACGGTAATTGCGCTCATCAGCGCTGTCGGCGGCGCCGTGAATTCTATTGCCGGCGGAGGCACGCTCCTGACGTTCCCTGCCCTGCTCGGGTTGGGAGTGCCAGCGATCGCCGCCAACGCCACCAGCACCGTAGCGCTCTGGCCCGGGTCTTTTGCGAGCATGTGGGGCTATCGTCGCGAGCTGGTCGGTATTGAACGCTGGGCCGCGCGTCTCGCGGTGCCCAGCTTGGTGGGCGGGCTGGTGGGGGCTGGGTTGCTGCGGATCACGCCAGAGGATCGCTTTCGCGCGTTGGTCCCGTGGTTGGTGTTCGGCGCCACCCTGCTCTTTGCGTTGCAGGGCCCCGTGATGCGCTGGCTCAAGCAGCGGCTGAACGTGACGGCGACGGCGAGCGCAACGCGACCGGTGACGCCAACCGCTGCGATGCTCGTGGGGCAGTTCGCCGTGGCGATCTACGGCGGGTACTTCGGCGCCGGCGCCGGCATCGTGATGCTCGCGGTCTTCGGTCTCATGGGCCTCACCAACATTCATCAAATGAACGGACTCAAGAACATCAATGGCATCTGCTTCAATGGTGTAGCGGCCATCACCTTCGCGCTCATGGGCATTGTGAATTGGCCGATCGCACTCGTGATGGCGCTCGGATCCAGTGTGGGCGGCTTTGCCATGTCGGGGCTGGCGCAACGCGTTCCGCAGGCGTGGGTGCGTCATGCGGTGACCGTCATCGGCGTCACCAGCGCGATCTGGTTGTTTCTTCGATAGCCGCCTCGTTTCCCGTGCTGCCCCTTGCGATGCCTGAATTCGCGTAGAGATTGCAGAGACGGGGCCTGCGGCCACACCACTGCGCTGTCGGCGGCGTTCGGCCGCCTGCGCGCGACGGGACTTGCGGTGCGGCCGCCGCAGATCACTATGTCGATGGCGGATTCATGAAGTACAACCACGTGCTCGCACCGATCGCGGCTCGTCGACAGACCCTCGTAGGGCTGACGGGGATTGTCTTGTTCGCGTCCCTTCACGCGTGCGTTCCGGTCGTCACGCGGTATGCGGTGCGCTCCGCTGCAGCCGACTCCGCGGTGAAGGACGCCATTGGCCGCGAGCGGGCGCTTCAGGCAGCGGACATTCCGAGCAACACCGTTGGTGTGTTGCCGCTCCGGGTCGTGTCATCGGATACGTCGTACGCGTCGCTGGGCTTTGGCATTGCCGCGTTGATGGCTGGCGATCTGGCGCGAACGAACCAGCTGGTGGTCGTCGAACGCCTTCGCCTTGATGCGGTGCTTCGCGAGTTGGCCCTCGTGGAGAGCGGGCGCGTTGACCCCGCTTCCGGCCCGCGGGTTGGGCGCTTGGTGGGTGCGCGCCGTGTCATTGTGGGCGACCTCGGCATTGAAGCCAGTGGAGCCTTGCAGCTGGGTTCGCGCATCGCCAACGCGGCCAGCGGCACCGTCGATGGTGCGTTTACCGGGACGTCCACGCTTCGCCAGATTTTTGATATCGAAAAGACGATGGTGCTGCGCATTCTTGAAGTGTTGGGCGTCACACTCAGTCCGGCCGAGCGTCGCGCCATGGAGCGTCGACAAACGCAAAACCTGGGCGCGCTCGTCGCATTCAGTAATGGTGTGCGCGCCGAGGCTGGTCGCGATCTGGAACGGGCGGTGGGGTATTACGATGCGGCAGTACGGCTCGATCCGGGATTTGTCGAGGCGCGCGAACGATCGACCGCCATTCGGTCTGGCGTGTCGGCAAGCGTCGGTGCACTGCCAGGCGTGAATCGCGCGGCGGGGCTCTCCACCGATCTCGTGAATCGTCTTTCTCCCGTGATCTTTGGATCCGGAGTCGATGCGCCACTCACGCGCCAACAGACCATCACGATTACCATCGGCATCATCACGCCATGAACGTTCCGATGCAGGTCACGCTCACAGTCCGGTCGGCGGCGTACGCAACATATCCGCTGTCGCGCCGTTGGTCGTGCATGGCGATGGCCGCTGCCGCGGTCGCAACCGTCACCACGCGATCAGACGCACAAACGGTGCGCACCATTGTCGCTGCGCCCGCCTATCAGTCCTGGAAGTTTGACAAGGCTGTTCCGATCGACTCCTTGCGCGTGCTCGATGCCTCGCAGCTGTCAGCGCCGTTCGTAGTGTCAATGCCCTTTGCCTCCAACTGGAACGCGTCGCTGAGCGGCGCCGCCTTCTCCAGCACGGTGAACGTGGAAGGCACGGGAAGCGGCGCGTCGCGCAAGCTGAGCGGCGTTACGGATCTTCGCCTGCGCGTGAACGGGCCGATCAAGGGCGACGCGTTGCAGTTCACGATTGGCGTGAACGTCCCGACGGGCAACCGGTCGCTGTCCATCCCGCAGAACGACGTCTTGCGTGTGCTCGCGGCGCCTGCGCTCGGCGCACAGGTGACGGTTCCCGGCGTGGGACTCGGTGGCACCGTCGGTGTGATCGCGGCAGGCATGCGCGGCAATTGGTCGTTGGCCATGGGTGCGTCGGTCGAACATCGCGGCGCGTATTCTCCACTCGACGCCATCATTGCCGGCCGAAACACGCGCACCGAACTGGCGCCCGGAGCAGCGGCGCATCTCTCGTTTGCCGCCGATGGACAAGTGGGCGTCCATCGTCTCACGATCGGTCTGCTGGGCGATATGTACACGAAGGACGAGGTCCGCTCCATCACGAGTAGCGGGACGCGCACCGACAACTATCGCTTGGGCCCTACAGCGCTGGCCACGGCGGCACTGCATGTGGGCGGCACGCCGTTCCGTGAGCTCACGATCCGCGTCACCAACCGCTATCGCAGTGCCTTTTCGGACAATACCGGCGCCACCATCACCGGTTCCAGCGGTAACTATCTCGATGGCGGTGTTTCGGGAATGTTTGGCGCGGCGGATGGCATCGCCTTCGTGATCGGCGTCGATGGGTCCACCCACACTGGCTTGTCGGTCGACAACGGATTTGTTGGCGCGGGACTCACTGCGGCGGGTCTCACCATTGGGCTTGCCCTCCCCTCGGGAGGGTTTGAGCTGCGACCCACGGCGCGTTACGCCGTGGGCACGCTCAAAACCAACCGGCTTACCACATCAATGACCACGATCACCGCCGGCTTGTCGATTAGCGCACGGTAGGCGTTTCGGCGCCGATCAGCGCTTCTTCGTCTCCAGCAGCGCCAAACGCGTCTTCACTTCGCCGACCTGGTTGTTGAGTGCGAGGGATTTCTGATACATCACGGCTGCACCTTTGACATCGCCCTGTTCCTCCAGGCGGCGAGCGGCCGACATGGCTTTCATGGCTTCGAACTGGTTCGGTCCATCGCCACCAAGCTCCTTGGATTTGCTCCCATCACGCGATCCGGGGAGCTTGAGCCCGCCGTTCAGTTTTCCGGCAAGCTCGTCAACCAGCTTGAAGATTTTGTCGCCCTTGCCCTCAACCTGCTCTGTGTACTCGAGTGCTGAGGTCTCCGTGTTCACGGCACGCACCACGAGTCGCATGGTCATGCTGGGATCGACCACAAACGCGCCCAGCAGCACGTAGCGCGCGCCAATGATCTTGCCGATCTTGGCAGCCGTTGCCGGTTCAATGCGTCCCGCCGTCGCGAGATTCTGCTCAGCGAGGATGTCCTGAATCTTTTGTCGTTCAACGACCTGCACCTGACTGTTCGTCGCGAGCGCGTTCGTCAGCATCACCTGCACGCCGACGGTCATAGCGGCAAACTCATCCCGCTTGACCATCGCCGCGTTGTCAAATTCGAGAACCGCAACAGTAGCTTTGCGCTCGACGGCGCCGAGCGGGGCCGACTGCGCGCTGAGCGGACCGGCGAGCCAGGCGACCGACGCCGTCGCCACCGCTGCGCTGGCAAGCAGGCGACCAAGGGGTGTCCGCCGGATCATTATGTTCGCGATCTGATGCATCGTCTTCCGCTCCACGGTTCAAGGACCGAATGTTCTTCTGCGTAGTAAGTTGCCGGTCTGCGCGGCGCGCCGTCAACCGGTCGTCTGCTGTCGTACACCATCCACGTATTAACGGACCGATGCCAAAGATCTGCCTGATGTGCGGGGTCAGCTTCCCCGATGCCACCACCTTCTGCCCAACGGACGGATCGGCACTGCGTGCGGCCGTACAAGGAGACGATCTGGTTGGTGAATTGGTTGCTGAGCGGTACCTGGTCACCGATTTGCTCAGCGTGGGTGGCATGGGGGCCGTGTACCTGGCCAGCGATGTGCGGCTCCCGCAAAAGTTTGCGATCAAGGTGCTCAAGCAGCAGGGTGCCCCCGACCCGTCGCTGATTGCCCGGTTTCGCCAAGAGGCGGAGGCCGTCTGTCGCATTAATCACGATCGTGTGGCGCGCGTTTTTGACTTCGGTTTCATGGCCGACGATCGTGCCTATATCGTGATGGAGTATGTCGCCGGTCGCACGCTGAAGGACCTTTTGGCGTCGCGAGGCTCTCTCGACGCGCAAGAGGCGGCCAGGATCATTGGCATGATCGCCGAGGGCGTCGATGCCGCGCATCGCCTTGGGATCGTGCATCGTGATCTGAAACCGGAAAACGTCATGATTCTCGACGATCCGGGCGGTGGTATGCGGGTGAAAGTGCTCGATTTCGGCATCGCCAAACTGCAGAATGCCGAGGCCGAACAGGGATACACGCAACCCGGGTTCGTGATTGGCACGCCGTCGTGGATGAGTCCCGAGCAACTCCTTGGCGAGACCCTCGACGTCCGCAGTGACGTATACGCGCTGGCGCTGATCGCGTTTGCGCTGCTGACTGGCGAGCGCGCATTCACCGGACCGTCTGAGCAATCCGAGATGTTGGCGCGGATCACGGTACCGCCACGAACACTCAAGGAGGTCCGCCCTGACGTGCAGTGGAGCGTCTCACTGCAGCAACTGTTCGATCGCACGTTCTCCCGTACCATCAGCGATCGTCCCGCGAGCGCTGGTCAGTTTGCCGCCGACATGATGCGGGTACTCCCCCGCGCTTCGACGCCGTTCACAGCCGCGCATGCCGTGACGCGTATCGTGACGCAGGAGCCCGGCAGTGCTGGGGTTGATCCAGGACGTCCGGCAGTCAGCAGTGCGCCCTCGGTGACGTCGCCGAGACTGCGGATCGGGGTCGCGGTTTCCGCGCTCGCCGCCATTGCTGCCGTCCTCGCGGTCTTCGGATGGCAGCGCAGCGCGACAGCTCCTGCTCTCGGTGGCAGCACCAGCGACAGCGTCGCCACGACGTCGTTCTCTGAGGTGCCGCCAACCACCACGGACACGGTTTCTCCGAACGCACAGAACGGTCGTGGTGCTGCGGTAGACAGCGCTGCCCAATCAACTCCGCCGGTGTCAAAGAGCGGGTTGAAGGCCCCTTCCGGGTCGACGTCGGTACCCGCGACGAGTGCATCGACACCTCCAAACGCATCGCCCGAAAAGCTTCCCGAACCCACCAAACAGAGCCCAGCCTCTTTACCGTCAGCAGACAACAGGAGCGGTGCCGCTTCCGCGCTCAACAACGCGGAGTTGAAGAAGGCGTTTGATGACTTTGACCGTGATGGCAGCCCGCGAAAGGCGAGAGAGACCGTGATCCTCATAGACGTCCTCATGGGGCGCCTGCGCAATCAGACCGAGCAGGGATGGGCACAGAACTATCTCGGCAAGGCGCATCTTTCGCTCGGCGACAAGGACAAGGCGTGCGCCGCCTTCGAACGCGCGAGGGCCCTCTCTGCGGAATCGAAGACGCTGAGAGACGACAGCGACGAGTTTCGACTCGCCGCTGGCTGTCCTCCTTGAGCCCGTCTGACAATCCCTAGCGGCGCTTGCCCGCGCCTGGCTTCGTCCACGTCCACGGCGACAGCGCGTACCACTCCGCAGACGCGTCGACTCGCGCGTCGGCTCGACGCGGCCCCGGGGCGCGAATCGGCGGTTCGGTATTCCCGATCGTGCCGATCGGTGTAATCACCGTGCCGTTGAGTTCGAACACGGTCCACACCGCGCCGTCCTGCTGTGGCGGGGAGAATTGCCGAACGAGCGTGTTGCCCTGGTACACATCGACGCGCGCTCCGGACGAGCGCAATGGACTCTCCTCGCTGAAGTTGTCGATATAATAGCGGTACACGCCGAAGGCTTGCTGCGATATGGTGATGGTCTCTGGTCCGAATCCATTGGTCACGTCGAAATCCAGCAGGGCGAACGGAAACGTGGTGAGCGATCCCTCGTTGCTGAAGTACACATGAAAACGAGTGTTGGAATTGGGAATAGGGCCGGTGAGGTGCGCGTCGAGATCACTAGGCGAAGAACCCCACGAGAGCACAAACCGCCACAGGACGTTCTGCCCGGCAGGCGAGAGAAATATCGCAGGCGCCGTCACCGTAGCGCCGGCAAGCACGACGGTCGCGTTGAGATCGGCGAATCCACTGCGCACGACACGTATGGTGTACGTGCCGAACGGGCGCGCGGTAAACTCGTACGCGCCGTCGCTATTCGTGGTGGCGGTGGCGAGCGGCGCGCCGCTGATGTTGCCGGACCCCGCGCGCAGTTCCACCGTCGCGCCCGAAATCGCGTTGCCATTCACGGCATTGTTGACAAAGCCCGAAATGACGCCTGACGGTGAGTTGAGCGATACGGTGGGGAGTGCGGTCGTCGGAACGGATGGCCCTCCCACGAGCACCCGATTGCTCAGCACCACCGGATCAAACCCCGGAGTCGCGATCGTCAGGTTGTACGTCCCAGCAGGCAGTGGCACCGACGTCCAGCGTCCGTCTGTACCCGTGACGATCTGATCAACTTGCACGTTGGCCGTTGTGCGAATCGTGACGGTGGCTTGGCCGATCGGTGCGCCGTTGCCCGCGTTGAGCACCAAGCCACTGAAGCGTCCGAATTGCACGACCGGTGTCCGACCGATCAGCGTGACCGACACCGTTGCCGACGTCACAAAGGGGTTCGTGGAGCGCACCACCACGGTCCGCGTCAGCGTGGTGCCCGGCGCGAGCGTGCGAGTCGGTCGCACCGTGAGGGTCGCTGGCGCCGTTGACGTGTTGAGCGTCGCCGTGAGCAGGGTATCGATGGGTGTTTGCACCGAGATCGTGCCCACGTTGCCAGCGTTGAACGAGGTCACCGCCACATTCTGCGCGGGGGGCAGGGGTTGGTTTATTTCCGTATCGAAGCTCAATGCGATCGGACTGACCGCAATGATCAGTGGATTCACCCGAAGCGTCGCCGTCGCCGAAATAGTCGCACCGCCACGCCCTTCAGTTGATTGCGCACGGATGGTCGAGAGGCCGGCGAGCAGCGTTGTGGCGACACCGGCGGGAGACACGCTCGCGACGGTTGGCGTCAGCGACGTGAACGTGACGGTGCGTCCGCTCAGCACGGCGCCCGATGACGACCGCGCGACGACGGTGTAGGCCGCGACCGTCCCAACGAACACCGTGGTGTCAGCGGGCGAGATCGTGAGCGAGGCGACGGACGATGGCCCAATCGTCAGTGGAACGTCGAGCACGCGACCACCCACGGTCGCGCGCACCGTCGCCGAACCGGGCGCGACCGCGCGCACGAGACCGGTGGCGCTCACCGTTGCCGCGCTGCCGGTCACCGACCACACCACGTTCCGCGCTGCGACGGTGCCACCGACACGATCCACCGCAGTGGCGACGAATTGCAGCGAATCGCCGGGCTCGAATGCCGCGGGCACAAGGGGCACGATACGGACGCTGGACACTTCAGAGACCGAGACCGCCGAGATCGAGATATCGGACGCACCGCTGGCGACGGTGACCACGCGTGTGGCTTCGTCAAGCACAAGCGCGCCTCGTTTGAGACGCACAGTGACCGTCAGGGTACACGGAGTGCCTGGGGTCGTTGCCGCGGCGAGACACGCTGTGACATCGGCCCGCACGGTCATCGGCGTATTCGGTGCGCCGGTGTCAACAATGATCGAGTCTTGTCCGACGACGATGGGGCTTTGCCCTGGCGGCGTGTACGAGACAATGGCCTCGACCACGGCGCCGGGCGCCGCCATGACGCTCGCCGCCAGCGACAGTCGCACACCATCACGCGCACTTTCTGTTGGGCCGTTCCCTCGCGTATCACAGGCGGCGAGCGCCAGGAGCGACAGCGCGGCAGCGCCAGACACTGTCCGACGTAGTGTTGCACGCAAGGCGGAGCTCGACCTGATGATCGTGCCGGTGTGTCGCGCGGGTCGAATGCTCATCGGATGCAGGCTCTGTATCATGGTCTTCTTCTCGTGCGCGACACCGGTGAGAGAAGCCCGTCACGCGCTCCGCTCGTTTACCCGCCGATCAGGACCGTTGGCGCGCCAACGACGATCGTTCCGCCGTGCACGGTGAGGTCGCCCATGCGCGCCGCTGGTTTCTTCTGAATCAATACCGTCATGGAGCCTTTCACGATAGTATCCGGCGGGCCAACGCAGACGCACATATGCGTGACCGTCGCCGCTGGCATGACACAAATCAGCACCGGTGGCCCCCCGGGAGGCCCGACAATCGGACCTCCCACGTGCGGAATGGGTGGCACGCCTGGCGTGACCATTGGGCAGACGTGCATGTCCATGATGCGTGCTGCGGGCTGTCCCATGTTACTTCCCTCCCGGCGGTGCGCCCGTCACGCGTGCGTACTCCTGCACCTGGCGCAGATGCGTGTCGTATGCCAGCTGCAATGCGGCTTCCCATCCACCCAGTCGCTTCACGATCTCCAATCCTTGCGCGGCAAACGCCACCAGCGTCGGCGCGATTTGATCGACGTTGCTGGTTGACGCACTGCACAGCTGGATGACACCCGCAATGAGCGGCATGGCTGCACCCGGCGGCGGAGGCGTCGGCGGTGCCGATGGCGGTGCGATCGTGGTGCCGCTGAGAAAGACCGCCGTGGCGACCATGCCGATCGGTGTGTCTGACCCAGCGGCATTCCCTGCGTCCCACGCGGCTCGGCGCGCGTCGTCATCCGGACGAACAATCCACTGTTCCACGGCGCCAAGTGCGGCGTGCTCTTCAGCCGTCGGTGCCGCGCCGCCCGGCATTTGCGTCGCGTGACGCGCCGACACCCACGCCCACCAGATGCTCTCGCGCGTTGGCAGAACACCGGCCAGCAGGCGGATCGCCGAGGGCACCTGCTCGCGCTGCATCCAGCGCGCATAAAGTTCGTCGAGCGAAATCGACGGGTGCACAAACTCCAGCGCCGCCGTGTCCGGCGCGGCGCGCTCCAGCAGCCACCGGACCGGCGGCGACAACGCGGCGAGTGGATCGGCGGAAATAGTCGCAGGATGTGTCATGCCGTTGGCCTCAGTTGATCATCACAACGCCGCCCTTGAGGGTCAGCATTCCATCCCCGCTCACGGTCGTCATCGGTGCTTTCACGGTTGTCATCGCTGTGCCTTCGACCTTCACCATGATGCCTTTGACCGTGACCCCCGTTTGATCGATCACGATTGAATTCGAGCCCACTTTGAGTTCGATCTTCTGCATCGCCTCAATCGTGATGCTGCCCAGATCCGCCTTGACGGTGATGTTGCCCTTCGCCGCCTTCACGGTGATGTTGCCCTTTTCGACCTTCAGCGTGGAGTCGCCTTCGGAGACGACCGTCGTATCATCCTTCTTGATCGTCTGCTTTTGTTCACCATTCACCGTCGTCGTGTTGTTCTGGGTGATGGTGTGTACCTGGTTTTGCCTTACCACCACTTTGCGATCCATGGCCACGGTGATCGACTCGTTGCCGTTCACGGTCACCGTGTGGTCCTTCTCCACATGCAAGGTGCGCTCGTTGTCGGCCACCGTGATGTGCTGCCACCCTTTTTCGATGGTGTGCGTTTCGTTGCCTTCCGTGACGGTCTTGATCTCGTGATTCACGATCGTGGTCGTGCGATCGTGCTTCACGATCCGCGTCTCATCGTTCTTCACCAGCGTATCAAGGTCCTTTTCGGCCTGCACCCAGATCTGTTCACTGCTTTTCTTGTCTTCGAAACGCAGTTCGTTGTGATTGTCCGGACCGCCCTTGAGCGAGCTTTTGGTGCGCACACCACTTTGCGTCTTGTTTGCGGGCAGTGGCCACGGCGGCATATTCGTGCCGTTGTACAAACTGCCGACAATCACCGGATTGTCCGGGTTCCCATCCAGGAACTCGACCAGCACCTCGTGGCCGATGCGCGGCAGAAACACCGCACCATAGTTTTGCCCGGCGAACGGCTGCGCGACGCGAATCCAGCAGGAATAGTCCAACGTGCGATGGTCTTCTTCATCCCATTTGAAAACCACTTGCACGCGACCGTGTTTATCCGGATAGATCTCTTCACCAGGAGGCCCCACCACCACCCCGACGTGCGAGCCGCCGACGTGCGGCCACGACGTGGCCAACGGCGGACGATAGGACGTGGTCGCGGGAATCGCTTCAAACTGGTTTTGGTATGACGATTCCGCACCGTCACCCGCGTTGTAGCTGCCATTGCTCCCGTCGTGCTGCACGGAGATGACGAACAGCTTCGCGTTCATCTCGCTGTTGGGATGGTTGGCGACTTCGGCCCTTGCACCCGGTTCCAACCCCACGTACCGGCTCTCGCCGTAGTAGCAGACCGCCATCGTCTCAGCGCGCTCTTGCCGAATCCGCGAGTACGCCTTGGTATCGTCGGGGAGTTTCGCTGCATCGCCCGCCGTGTCGCCACCGCTATGCGAAATGCCCGTCCGATGCTCCGTCATCTGCTGTTCGAATCGATAGGACTTCGCGTCGGCCGGCGGTTTGAAGTCCCCTGAAGCAGCCGTGAGGTTGCCAACATTCTTCAAGTACAAGAACTCGCTGGCCGTGCGCACCCGTGTTTGTGAGACGTACGGACGCGACTCGACACGCAGATCGGTGAGTCTCGGGAGATTCAGCGGGTCGAGCTCATTGTACTCGAGCGTCGTGACGCCCCACGCCGGTTGCGCAGACGCGACGGAATCTCCAAGCACGAGCATCGCTTCGCCACTCCGATGATCGTAACGAAAGAAGATGCCTTCCTGCTCCAACAGTCGCGAGACGGCGTGCCAGCGACTCTCGCGGTAGCGAAAGCAATAGGGGCGAGGCGACAGGGTTCGTGTCAGTTTCCAGTCATGGGGCGTACCGGCAAGCAACTTGTCGCACACATCGCGCGCGCTGAGGTTCTGAAAGATCTCAAAGCCGTCATCCAGATCGAGGACCCAATGCGGTGGGACGATTTCCAGTTGGTATCCCACGGTTCCTGTCGGCGCCGACCCGCCACGCGTGAGGTGACTGACGACGCCATAAATCGTACGCTCGGCACCGTCAGGCAATCGCAACACCAGCGAGACCGGCTTCAGGAGCAGGTCTTTGGCGCCGATATCTCCGCGCTCACTGAACGCCGATACCGTGAAGCGAAACAACGACGAGACGTGCTCCTCACCAGACCACGCCGTGAGGAGCAGTACATCTTTCCCCAGTGGCGTGTTCAGGCGGAACGGGCGGTTGTCTTGAGACCAGGCCATCCAATCGTCCTCTCGCTGCAGTTGGCCGACGCGTTAAACCGCGACGGTGTCCGATACGGGCTCGTACGTGAAATTCCCATCCTCGCCCACGCCGACGCGCATCGCCGTCGGCTTGCTGCCCTCGGCCATCGTGGCCAGGAGCATCATCGAGATCTCGGGCAGCAGCGTGTTGCTCAAAATGTTGTCAACGTTCCGCGCACCACTTTCCACCTCTGTGCATCGCGCCGCAACCTGCGAGATCAGTGTGTCGTCGTACAGCATCTCCATGCGGTGCGTCTCGCGCAAGCGTCGCTTGATCTTGCCGACCTTCAAGCGCACGATCTGCTTCAGGTTTTCGTCACGCACCGGGTAGTAGGGCACGATCACCATCCGCCCCAGGAACGCCGGTTTGAAGACGGCGTCGAGCTCCGGCTTCAACGTTTTCGCCATCACATCAGGAAAGGGCATCGTTTCCGGGTCAGCCGTCAACTTCATGATCGTTTCCGTACCGGCATTCGTCGTAAGAATAATGAGGCAGTTGCGGAAATTGATCTGGCGTCCCTCGCCGTCGTCCATCACGCCCTTGTCGAATACCTGAAAAAACAGCTCCAGCACGTCGGGGTGCGCCTTTTCGACTTCGTCGAGCAACACCACGCTGTACGGCCGACGACGGACAGCTTCGGTCAGTACGCCGCCCTCGCCGTATCCAACATACCCCGGGGGAGAGCCCTTGAGCGTAGAGACCGTATGCGCTTCCTGAAACTCCGACATGTTAATCGTGATGATGTTGTGCTCGCCTCCGTACAGCAAATCGGAAAGCGCCAGCGCCGTTTCCGTTTTGCCCACGCCGCTTGGGCCAACCAGCATGAACACGCCCTTTGGCTTGTTGGGATCTTCGATACCCGCTTTCGAAGTGCGTACCCGTCGCGAGATATCTTCGAGCGCATGGCCCTGGCCAATGACGCGCGCCCCGAGGTGTTTTTCAAGCTCGAGCATCGTCACCAGTTCGTCGCTCATCATCTTGCCAACGGGGATACCGGTCCAACCGGAGATGACTTCACCAACAATCGACGCGTCGACGAAGACGCGGACCAACGGCGTCTCGCCCTGCATCGTCTCCAATTCGCTGTTCAGCCCGTTCAGTTCAGTGCGCAGCGCAAGCGCGGTGTCGCCGTCCGGGTTGGCGTGCTCGGCCTCCAGCTTCTCACGGACGGCACGGATGCGCTCAACGAGATCGCGCTCCTGCGACCAGCGTGCCTCGAGGGCCGAGAGCTCGGCCTGCACCTTGTTGCGCTTCTCCGCGATGGACGCGAGCCGCTCTTTGTGATCGGCGCCGGAGGCCTGCTCGCGTGACAAGACACGGTCCTGAAGTGCAAGGTCGTCGAGTGTACGTCGGGCATCTTCGACCAACGCCGGGGTGGCCGACTGGCCGAGTGCGAGACGCGCGCAGGCCGTGTCCAGGACGCTGACGGCCTTGTCGGGCAGCTGACGGTCCGGCAAGTATCGGTGTGAAAGCCGCACCGCCGCCTCGGCGCCGCTATCGAGGATCCGCACGTTGTGATGCTTCTCGAGTGCCGGCACGACCGACCGCATCATGATCTGACACACGTCCTCGCTGGGCTCATCGACCTTCACGAGCTGGAACCGGCGCGACAGCGCAGGATCCTTTTCGAAGAATTTCTTGTACTCACTCCACGTCGTCGCGGCGAGCGTACGGAGCTCTCCGCGCGCAAGCGCCGGTTTAAGCAGGTTCGCCGCGTCGCCCGTTCCGGCGGCACCGCCGGCCCCGATCATCGTGTGGGCTTCGTCAATGAAGAGAATGATCGGCGTCGGCGAGTTTTTGACTTCTTCAATCAGTCCCTTCAGGCGATTCTCAAATTCGCCCTTCACACCGGCGCCGGCTTGCAGCATCGCGAGATCGAGCGACCGGAGCGTGACGTTCTTCAACGGCTCCGGCACGTCCCCTTCGACGATGCGACGGGCGAAGCCCTCAACCACCGCCGATTTTCCGACGCCCGCTTCGCCTACGAGGATCGGGTTGTTCTGGCGTCGGCGCGTCAGGATGTCGATCAGCTGCCGGACTTCGAAATCGCGGCCAAGGACCGGATCGACTTTTCCGGCACGCGCGTTGGCCGTCATGTCGACCGTGTATTGATCCAGGTTCGGCGTCCGACCACCGGCCTTGGGCGTGCCACCGGAACCCGACGCGCTTGCCGACGAGGCCGCAGAGTCGATGGCGCCAAGCTCTGCCGCGGCTTCGGCCGACGACGCCGTGATGGTGACGAAATCTTTCTTGAGGACTTCGGGCACGATCTTCTCAAATTCTTTGCTCAGATCGTTGGCCATGCGCAGCAGTTCGCTGATACTGACAAGGGCCAGCAGGCAGTGCCCGGTCCGCACGCGCGGCGCGCCGTATTCGACAGACCCCAGCAACCACGCCTCGCTGAGCATGTTCACCAGTGACGGACTGAGCGAGGGTGTCTTGGCATTGCCGCGTTTCAGCTTGTCGAGCGCGCGCGCCAGATCATCTGCGAACCGCGAGCGATTTACCCCAAAATGTTTGAGGATCGTCGCGACGTCGTTGTCCGTCGCATCAAGCGTCTTGACCAGCAGATGTTCGATTTCCACATCATAATTCGTACGCGACAAACACAGCCCCGCAGCACCTTCTACAGCGCCTCGTGTGGGAGCGTTCATCTTCGCGATCAGGCCACGCAGGTTTACAGCCATGACATCTCCGTCGGCAGAAATCGGGGGTGGGAAAGGGCGATCAACAGAGGATCAGTCGAACATCGTCCGCATCGCGGAGTGGAGGCTTGGACCGCAGCCACGTTCCGAACCCGAGCGCGGGCGCGGTGGAGACGCCAAGCGTCGCGGCAGGAATTGCTTCCCGTTTCAGAATCAACTGCGCTTCTACTCCAACTTGATCGTCGGCGTAGAGGCGCGCTAGCGAACAGAGGCGTTCGTGAGACCTGCCACCGGGTAGAAACGCATCGAATTGCGTGCGCGTGAGCGGGCCCAGCCGCAGTCTGACACGGGCGAGTACGTCGAAAACCGCGTCACCAACGACCGCCGATCCGAGGCGCCCGTCGTCATCGTCGGCATCCAGGCACACCTGTCCGCCGTTTCGCAGCGGCCGCCACTCCCCAACGAATTGGTCGGCGGTCGCCGGCACATCGAAGTAGTCCGCGACCAGTTGCACCAAGCCAACGGCAGGACGCGTGCGGAGCGCGAACAGACCGGCATAGTACGCGATTGCGTCGAGTGGCACCTTCGAGCGCGCTTGCACCCCCGCGGTGCCGATTCCCACGAGGTCGAGCAGGTGCGCGCGCAAGCGGTCTTCGTGTCCACGCTCGGCCGCAACGGTTGGACGATGACGTTCCCACGCTCGATAGAACAACGACAGCGCGCGATGATGAAACAGATCGAGAAAATCGCGAAAGGTCGTGTCTTTCAGTCTCGTGCGGTATGCCGCATGCTCGGTGTAGACGTGCGGAAGCACCCCTTGCGGACCGGTCAATCCGAAGAACCGCACGCTCATGCGCGCTGGGCCAGCGGCCGCGCCGGGCGAGGCGTCGTTTGCCGTGGCGGCGGTCGGCAACTCCAGGGAGGCGATCTCTGACGGTGGAAACGCGAAAGATGGCGGAACCGACAGCCGCACGATCTCGCGCGCGGGATCATCCCAGCCACCAATCGCTGCCCGATCAGGGTAGAGGCGCGACAAGAGACGCATGGCTTGCACGAACTCGAAGCCATTCCCCTCAGTGGCGAGTGCCCGTTCGATTTTGGCTCGCGCCCGTGCTTGCTGCGCGCGACTCATAACAGCGACTTCCATCCGGCGCGAGCGGGCCAACTGGCAACGGGCCGCCGGCGTTGGCGCGAGCGCACATTCGTTTGCGTAAAACTGTTCATGGACGCATAAAGCGCCACGAATCGCTCCAGCACGCTGGCCATCAGGAACATGCCACCGCCAGAGAACTGTTCTTCGTCAAATTCCAGGTCGATCTGACGCCCGCGCGCGAACGCAATCCCATGCTGCGCCGCCACGCGCGCAAATGCGGGCTCGCTGCGCACGCCGACAAGGCCGTCAATCTGACGCTCCGCGCTGAGCGTGTCACCAACGTTATGCAGGCGAAGAATCTCGCGTAACGCATCAGGCGTGCCGTCCGCCAGCGAGAGATGATTCAGTGACAGCGACGAGATCATGCGCCAGAGCAGCGTTTTTCCAAGTGCCGGATTCACCGTCTTCGTGGGCGTGACGACACACGTGATGCGGTGTATGGGACCGCCGCTCAGCAGCTCGAAATCGCCGCGATCGTCGGTACCGAAGGGCAATCGGCTGGGCAAATCGCCATTGAAACAGGTGACGGTCAACGAGACGACATCGGCGTCCGGCGCGCGGAGCTCGCCCGAGAGATCGGTGAATCCCAGCCAGACCTCAGTCCCGCTGTCCGTGCGCCAAGCCGACGCGCGCCGACTTGTGTGCCAGAACACGTCGTCGCCCGCGCCGCTTACATCGTGACGATGCGAGTACAGCGGCGACAGCGCTCGGCTCTCACGCACCTCGTCTTCGACGAGCTTGACCGTATCGACCGACCACACATCCACTTCAAGACGTCGACGTGCATCGGCGATGACCAGATGCTCGAAGGTCCGTTCGGTGAGCAGGATCGGCTCGGCAATCGCTTCAAACAGATTGACGGCGGGCACCGCACTGGTGCGAAAGCTTTGCGGCGAGAGTTCCAGTTCCAGCGCCTGCCGACGCTCCGCGCGCTCGAACGGCGTGATGAGAAAATTCAACTCGACGCGATCCGTGGCGCCGAGCGAACGGAGCGCCGCGCCAAACCCTCGCACGTCCACAAACCGGAACTTGTCAGGGAAGGTGAAAAGCTCCAGCAGCAGATTAAAGCCGGTGAACGTACGCGTCGGGAAGGGCAACATCTGTTCATCGGGCCCAAACCCAACGGGCGTTACGGCATGCGAGCCAAGGACCACGGCGGGTGCCGACGGCTTGCTCGGGTTCCGCATGAGCACCGGCGATGCGTTGTTCAGCAGCAGTTCGTACAGCGTATCAGACACGCTTGCATCGCCCGCGAGATGCAGACGCAGGGCATCAATCGCCACATCCTTGAGAAGCACGCCGTCGAACGCTCGCAACTCCACACGGATCGCGCCGATCGCGTCCCGTCCAATCGCCCCGCCGCCCGCGCGGTCGGTCGATGTCCATTCGGCGGCCGTGACCGTCATGGGCCAAAGCGTCGTATCATACACGGTACGAAAGCTGCACGGCACACCATTCACCGGCCGCGAGTTCAGCGTGCTGCCGCGCGGAACATGATACCCTTCCGGTAGACGCCCCTGTGCCGGATCCAACGGCATGTCCACGATGCACATGGCTGGGACCGGTCGAATGAGCTGCGGATGCAGCATCTCCAAAAGTGTCTGCGAGATTTCCGGGAAGTCGTCATCCAGTTTCCGGTGCACGCGCGCCGCAAGGAAGGCGAACCCTTCGAGGAGCCGTTCGACGTGCGGATCTTCCGTCTTGCTGGATTCAAGCTGCAGCCGGGCGGCAACCTTCGGGTACTTTTGCGCAAACTCCGCGCCGAGCTTCCGCAGATACGTCAGCTCGCGTTCGTAGTAGAGGAGGAGGTCGTCCTGCATCAGGAGGCGGTGGACACGTCATACGTACCGCGCGACACTTCCAGTACGGTGTCGAACACGACCTGCTCAGGGCTTGGGTCCATCCGTAACGTGGCCTCGATCGTAAAGCGCACCTGCTGCGCTTTCAGCTGCGTGCTCTCGACCAGTACGACGCGCACATTCATCAGCCTCGGTTCAAAGCGTGTAAGCGAATCACGAATGTCGTCCGTCAGGCGCCGACGTCCTTCCACGGTGCCCACAGCAATACCGGTCGTGTCATGCAGTCCGTACTCGTGCACAGAACGCAGCACTTCGTTGCACCCAACGGGCACAGGCACGATGGTGCGCCGAGTGTTCAGCAGTGCCTCGACGTCCCGTTGCACCGAACGGCGGAACGCCGCCGCGGACTCCTCGCGAGAAACCAGACGGTCGGCGGGCTCTCGCGGTGCCAGATCCGTGAGCCGATCAAACAGCGACGGGCGAACGGCGCGATCAAGCTCGGTACGGATCATGCCGCGTCCCCGCTACTTGGACTGCAGGGCAATCGCCTGCAGCGGATCCAACCGACAGATGCGCAGATAGAGATCGTAGCGCTGCGATTCGTCGCCGCCCGTTTGGTCAATTACGCGACACATCAGGGCCATGGGCTGCGCCACCACCGGACCCGATTCCCACTGATCGAGCCCTCGCTCGTCGATCGTCTCGAGAAGGCGCTGAAGGATAGGCGTGGCCACCGCGGTGAGACCGGCCTCGACCATCACGTACGCGATCTGCGTTTGTCGTACGAATCGACCTCGCGGAGACTGTTCGCGTGCAAGATCGGCCATCAACATCTCGATGGCTTTATTCGGTCGCCCCTGCGCCAGCTCTCCACGCGCCAGATCGAACGTATCCGGCGCACGCACCGCTGCCGCTCGCCGGACGGCACGCGTGCGCGTGTATCCGCCCTGATGCGCGGACGCGGCGTCATCTTCCAGCGCATCGGCCAGCACCTCGCTGCCGTCCGAGAGGTCGGTATCCGGGGAATCCGTCAACGCGGCCACGTCGTCCGTTGGCGCAGCCGTGTGCTCCGGCACGATTGCTTCGCTATCCAGCCACTCTCGAGTCTCTTCGTTGGCGGTCGGTGTGTCATCCATGAGCGTCATCCTTGTCAGCTTCGGCACCGCGCGCAAGAGTTCGCGCAATTCACTGCGAATCGCCGTGGCAATCGCATCGTGGCTTCCGCCAAGCTGCGAGCACGCGGTGAGGACGTAGCGCTGGAGATCCAACCACCCGCGACCCGGCGCCGTCGCCATCAAATTTTCTGACTGTTCCAGCAGTTCGTCCCACTTGCCATCAAGCATCAGCATCTTGAGTTTGGCGCGTGTCGCGGTCGGCGGCGCTTCCAACAGCTTCGGCTCGAGCTCCGGCGCATTGACACGCAGCTCGCCCCAACGAAACCCGCGGAGCAGCAGGAAAGGCGCGGGGCTTAAGGGATCCTGCTGCCGCAGCCAGCGGGCGATCACGCCGATGCGCTTTGTCGCATCCGCGCGATTGGCGGGTTCGACCGACATGGGACCATCGTCTTCGACGACACCCGCTTCACCGGGCGCGGCTTCTTCGACAACAGGATCCGGGTCAAGCTCCAGCTTGTTCGCGAGTTGCCCCTGCATAAACCGCCGCAACTCGTCGAGCGCATCACGAAGCCGATTGAATGCGGGGGCGTCCCGACCGAATCGCTCATCGGAGATTTTTTCGACTGACGCCAGCGCCGTAATCGACAGGTCGACATCACCGAGAATCGCGCGCACGCCAACCTTGGTGAGCAGCTCGAAGGCTGAGTCGACGGCCTCCGGCAGGGCCTTCCCGAGTTCGCTCGCTTCGGTTCGGAGCGCACGCTTGGCGCGGTCTGTCTCCGCCTCTGCCTCGCGAGGGAGCTTTCGGGAATCCAGATACTGGTTAAAGCTGAAGCCAGTGGAACCAAGCGCCGTCATTCGGGCGGGGATCACCAACTTCGTGCCGATAAACTCGAGCGGCCCACTGCGCAGCTCGAGGTCGTCATCCTCGGGCAGCGGGTACACCGTCTCCCAGAACTCGCGGAGCATGCCGACCAATCCTTCAAGGCCAGTGGCCAGCCCCGCGAACCCTTGCTTCGCGAACAACGCCTCGGTGAGCCAGACCTGCAGCTGCAGGTCTTTGGTCTCAGTGGCAATCAGCTCAGTGCAACCGGTGACAACCGCAGGCCAGTCGGCGACTTTCCGATTGACGACGCCAGGCAGATCAAGTTCTTCGCGACGGGCCTCTTTGATCGCATCGACGCGGGCATCGTAGCGCAGATCCTTTCCGGAGGGCGTGTCGCCGGGAATCGGTTGCAACAGGCGGGACAGGAGTTCGGTGTTCAGTGGCATGGAAGCGATCCGCGGACGCAACAAAAGGGGAAACCGAGAAACCGCATCAAGTCCAGTGACCGACGACTCTTCGCCATTGAGGTCAGGCGGAGGTCATGACGACCGTGCGGATCTCGAGCAGCGGGACGTCACGGCCGTCGATGCGCCACACTTTTTGCCCGACTGGGGCAAAGTCACCATCGGGAAGTTCTTCCCAATCGGTGGCGCGCCCAAGTCGGAGCTCTGTATCCTCGTTGCGCCACACGGCAGGCGACAACGCGGGGAGCAACACCTCACCGAGATCGAGATGTCGAATCTCTTCGCTCGTGTGTACGCGCGCCGGAATCCATCGTAAATCCCGCAAGCGCGTTGGGGCTTCGATCGTGACCGACGCAATGTGGGCAAACGGAATCCACAGATAGCGTCCGCCGGCACACACCTCCAATCGCGCACCGATGCGGGGATCGGCGTCTTCGATACTTGTGAAAGGCGCGTCGTTCCACATCCCGCCAGGCACGGGTGGAGCGGCATCGCGAGGATAATCGCCCGACGAGAACATGTGCTCTCGCACGCGTTCGGCAACAAGTGCGGCACGGTAGGTGGCGGCACCCGCCTCCGCCAGCGCGCCGTCGCGCGCGAGCGCATCGAGCTGTTTTTCCGCACGATCATACTGGCCAGCAAATGACAGCAGTTCAAAGAGAAACGAGCGCCGCTGGACGTCGGTCGGATGACTCCGAAGCTCGACGCCCAGCGTTTCGATGGCCGCTTCCAGCCGACCGTCCCGAAACAACTCCTGTGCGGTAGGCAAGTGGAAGAGGCCTCTGCGTCAGACGGAGACGGTGGTCAGGTCGTAGGCGGCCTGTCCAGCCACCGACGTCTTTCCAGTCTTGTCCTGCGTCGAGTATTCGATCTCGCACCTGCCGAAGGCGAGTTGGACTGATTCGGTTGGCGAATCGTCACCGCCCGAACTGCCGCTCCACTGAATCGACTCGACCATGCACGTGGTGAACGTGTACACCAGGAACGGCAACTGACCGGCGGTGCCGCCGGCTTTGCGCATCGTGACGATCACCTTGTCAATGTGCGTGCCTTGGCAGCACGCGAGGAACAGCGCGGCAGACGCCGTATCGGTCTTCTTCATCACATTGAACGACGATACGGATACCTTGCCGCCGGAAATACCGCCGGAGCCAGAGCCAATCGTCACCGGAGCCGATGCACCCCAACTGAACGAGAAAATCTCGATCTTGCCTTCAAACCCCTTGGCGGTGCTTTCGCCCTTGATGTCGCCCAGGTCCAGAAACGTATCGAATGCCATGACTGTATCTCCTCGCGGTGGAAATGATGTGCGCCGCAGCACGGCGCTGCGGCGGTGGTACGAGATGCCTTAAGACTCGTGTCTTCCCCGGTTACTTCGCCGGAGCGGGGAGCTCCGCCACCAAGCGCATGGCAATGCCAAGTTCATCGAGCTGGTAGTGCGGACGCAGGTACGCGACGGCGCGGTACGCGCCCGGCTTCCCCGGAACCTCCACCACATCGATACGCGCCTCGGAGAGCGGCTTCGCCGCCTTGATCGATGCCGGCGCGTTCTCGAGCGCAATGTAACCTTGAATCCAGCGATTGAGGAACGCGTCGACATCCGCTCTGGTCGCATACCCGCCGATCTTGTCGCGCATCATCACCTTGAGATAGTGCGCGAAACGCGACGTCGAGAAAATGTACGGCAATTGCGCAGAGAGCCGCGCGCTCGACGTCGCCTTCGGGTCGTCGTACGTTTTGGGTTTCTGGGCCGACTGCACCGAGAAAAAGGCGGCCTTGTCGGTGCCCTTCTGGTGCACCAGCGGCGCAAAACCCAGATCAGCGAGCTCTTTCTCGCGACGATCGGTGATTTGCACTTCCGTCGGGCACTTCATCGCCAGCTCGCCCGACTCGGTGCGGAAGTTGTGCACCGGCAACCCTTCGACCAACCCGCCGCTTTCCACACCACGGATAGAGGCCGTCCAGCCGTAAAACGCGAACGCTTTGTTCACGTTGGCGGCCAGCGCGTACGCGGCATTGCCCCAGCAGTATTCGTCGTGGTTGGTGCCGTCGACGCGTTCTTCGTAGTTGAACGCTTCGATGGGCACGGTCGCATTGCCGTACGGCTCGCGCATCAAAATACGCGGCGCACTGAGCGACACGTACCGCGAGTCTTCGCTGCCGCGGAAGGACTTCCACTTCGCGTACTCGGTGCTATCGAAAATCTTCGCGAGATCCCGCGGCGTGTCGAGTTCCGACCAGCTATCGAGATTGAGCATCTCATGCGAGGCCGCCGTCATAAACGGCGCATGCGCCGCCGCCGCCACGTTGGAGATCTTTTCCAGGAGCTCGATGTCTTGCCCACTCTTGTCGAAGTAGTAGTCGCCGACCAGCGCCCCGAACGGCGTGCCGCCGAAGACACCATACTCTTCTTCGTACACCTTCTTGAACAGCGCACTCTGATCGAACTCAGGCGCGCGCTGCAAATCTCGCAACAGATCCTTCTTGGACACGTTGAGCACCTTGATCTTGAGCATGGCGCTGGTCTCGCTCTGCTTCAACAGGTACTGCAGTCCACGCCACGACCCTTCCAGCTTCTGGAAGTCGGGGTGATGCATGATCTCGTTGACCTGCAGCGACAAGAGATGATCGATTTGCGCGATTCGCGCATTGATCATCGTCTCGGTATCGCGGTTCACCGTCATCGTGCCTTCCAACACCTCGGAGACGAAGCGGCGCAACAAGTCTTTCCCCTTGCCTTTCGCTTCTGCATCCTTGCCCATCTTGCCCTGCTCAACGATCTGGTCGAGCAGCGAGAGGTCGGCGTCCGTCGTGACTGTGGCCGCCGTGGCGGCTTGCTTTGCGTCAGCCATGGTCAGCTCTCCAAACCAAGTTCGGCCTTGAGCTTCGCCATCTTGTCGGCGTCACCCAGCGTGCTTTGCAGCACTTCATCCAGCTTCTCGTTGGTCTGCAGATTGGCGCGCAGATTGGCCAGTTCGGTACGCAGTTCGAGCAGTTCACGCAACGGCTTGACCTGTCTGGCCACCGCGTCCGGCGAGAAATCGTCCATGCTGCGGAAGTCGAGTTCCACGGCCAGCTTTGGTGCGTCGGCATCTTCACTGAGCTTGTTCTCGACCGAGAACTGCAACCGCGGCTTCATACTGGCCAACGTGTCGTCAAAGTTGTCGGGCGTGATTTCGACAAACTTGCGATCCTTGAGTCGCGCCAGTGGCTCAGCGGGGTTGCCGCTGAAGTCGCCAAGCACGCCCATCAAGAATGGGAGCTCTTTCATTTCGATGGCGCCGCCGGTCTCGACTTCATAAGAGATCTGAATACGAGGCGGGCGGACGCGCTCCAGCTTTTTCTGGGTACTATCGGCCATGCGAAAACTCCAGCGCGGATGAGCCTGATGGGGGAAACCTTAACGGTCACGTGCGGAAATATTCTCCTTCCCGGCGTGGCGGAAGTCAAGGATTTGGTCACATCTTGCCACGACGCATCACCAACTCGTGACATTCCGGCACGTGAAGCTCCGTCATGATATCGGATTTGTCGCTGAGCAGCCGACATCTTGATAGACGTCTCACCTCGGATTGCACGCCGAACTACCTTTCCGAAATGCGACACATGCAGCCGGTTCTCTGGACCAAAGGCGTCCTGCTCACTCCGCAGCACCTGCAGACGCAAGACCGCTATCACGAAGCGACGTTGGCCTTTCAGGTCGGCGTGCTTGCCTTCTGCCCGTGGGGGCTCTCGCGCCTCGCCTTCGACTACGAGGCGCTCTCGGGTGGCACGCTGGTGGTGACCGAAGCAACGGGTCGTTTTTCGGACGGGCTGCTCTTCGACGCCCCTGCCGGTGGCCCCACGCCCTCACCAAAGACCGTCATCTCCGCCTTTGCGCCCGATCAGCGGTCTGTGCTCGTATCGCTGGCCGTCCCCGAATACCGACCCGGCGCGCGCAACGTCTCGCGACAGAACGAACTCGCGGTCACGCGTTGGCAATCCGATGAACTCTTGGTGCGCGACGAGACGACGGGACTGAACGAGCGCCCGATCCAGGTCGCCCCGCCGCTCCTGCGGTTGATTCTTGAAGGCGAGTCGACGGAAGGCTTTGTCACGCTCCCGATCGCGCGGATTCTCCGCGCGAACACCGGAGAGCTGTCCTTCGACCCGACTTTCGTGCCGCCCCTGCTGGACATTTCCGCGAACGACACGCTTGTGGCGATGGCACGTCGGCTCCTGGAGCGGCTGTCTGCGAAGAGCGGGTCGCTGTCGGGCAGTCGGCGTCAACGCAATCAAGGACTGGCCGACTTCTCCGTGGCAGACGTTGGCAGCTTCTGGTTGTTGTACACCATCAACACGCACCTTCCGGCCGTCCGCCATCTTCACGACGTGCGGCGAGGACACCCGTCGCTGTTCTGGGAAACGATGCTGGCGATCGTTGGCGCGCTCTCCGCGTTCGCCACACACGCCGACGCTCGGACCCTGCCGGTGTACGACCATTTGCGCTTGGGCGAAGGCTTCGCCGAGCTTGAACGACGGCTCTACGAACTCCTCGACGGCGCCGTCGTTGATGCGGCAGTGTCCCTACCGCTCAAGGCGGTGCGTCCCACCCTGCACGCCGTCGCGATCGAGCAAGCGGTGTGGCTGGACGCGCCACAGTGGTTCCTGGCCGTCAGTTCGAACGTGCGTCAGCAAGAGTTGATTCCGAAAGTGCTGCAGGGGTGCAAGGTCGGTTCGGCTGACGTTGTCGATACGCTCATTCGGCAGGCCTTGCCTGGCATCGAGCTGGCGCACGTCTCCACGCCGCCGGCGGCGGTGCCTGTGAAACTCGACTTTCAGTACTTTGCGATTCGAAAAGCCGGCGCGGCGTGGGACGCCATCCATCGCGCACGAAATCTGGCGGTCTACGTGCCGGCAGAATTAGTCGATGCGCGTTTTGAACTCGTGATCGTGCTGCGGTAGCCGCGCGCTGCCGCAGATGTTCTCGTCGCGCTAGGGCTTTATTCCAGGCGCGGGCACCTTCGGAGGCGTCACGGTCGGCATTTTCACCGACGCGGGAGACGGTGGCCGCATCACCAGCACCACCAGAAGCACCGCGACCAAAATGACGACATTGATCACCACGATCAGGCCGACCGGAAGCCGTTTCTTTGACGTGCCCGCATCCTTCACCTCGCTCTTTTTTACTTCCAGCACCTCGGAAATGACCGGCGCCGGTGCGCGGCTGATCATTTGCGTAAACTCGCTCGGCCCCGCCGCACTGGAGTTCGCCGGCGGCGCGCCGCCGAGCGTGGAGAGCGGCGTAGAACCGGCCACGTTGAAGACGGGCGGCGGCAAGACCCCAGGGAGCATCGGCGAGGCACCGAGCGGTGACGACGCCGCGGATGCTGGCGGTGCGGCGCTGGGAAGCGGCGTCGGTACGGACTGGTGCGGCGGCGGCAGCGGCGCAAAGAGCGGCGATGGCGTACCGGCCGACCCACCCGCCAACGGTGAGAGGCCGTGCATGGCACCGGTGGCCCCGCCCATCAGCGTCGACGACGGGTAGCCGCCGGCAGCGGGTGGCGTCACGGGTGGCGGCGCGAGCGGTGGCCGTGCCATTGGGCTTTGCGGCGGCGAGCCCGCGGTACTCGGGCTTGGCGTCCACACGGGGGGCGCGCTCGCCGCGAACGGTGAAGGTCGCAACGACTCAGGGAGCGGGGCGGCCGTTGGCGGCGTCGAGAACATCTGCGTGAACTCACCAGGTCCGCTGGGCAGCGGCGGTGGTGGCGGGGCGACCGGCCGCATCTGCGGCGGTGCAGTGAGAGGCGGAGCGAGAGGCGGAGCCGCAGCTGGCGGCGGTGACACGGCGGCGAACGGCGCCGGCGTGGGCGTCGGCGGCAGCGCGACGCTCCCGAACATCTGGGTAAAGGCGCCGGCCGGTGGCGCGGACGCTGGGGGAGCAGCCATCGCCGCGAGTGGCGGTGGCACGGAAGCCGGTCGTGCGGAAGCCAGTGGCACCGCGACCGGTGGGACGGCGGCCGGTGGCGCCGCGACTGGTGGCACCGCGACCGGTGGCGACGCGACCGGTGGCGACGCGACCGGTGGCGCCGCGACT
>Ga0209490_10000479_pt1 | contig 39718 bp, 28 predicted proteins | sample MAT06_FD_187209 | JGI IMG/M metagenome (GOLD analysis project Ga0209490, IMG submission 187209) | Freshwater microbial communities from Lake Fryxell liftoff mats and glacier meltwater in Antarctica - MAT-06 (SPAdes) (version 2) | ecosystem: Environmental > Aquatic > Freshwater > Ice > Liftoff...
TTGTTGGCGACTGAAAAAATGAAAACGCTGTAAGGCCGAGAAATTGGTGCGCGAGTACAACTTCGACGGCATCGTTGGCCCCACCCACCAATATTCTGGTTTGAGCCTAGGCAATCTCGCGAGCGCAGTACATCGAGGAAAACGCGGTGATCCTAGGGCGGCCGCGTTGCAAGGGCTTGCTAAGATGCGGACGCTGGCAGCGCTGGGAGTGGGCCAGGCCGTCTTACCTCCTCAACCGCGGCCCTGTTTGCAAACTCTGCGGCGCTTGGGGTTCACGGGCAGTGACGGGCAGGTTCTTGATGCCGTGTTCCGGCGAGCGCCAGAGCTCCTGGCTGCCTGCTCCAGCGCTTCGTCGATGTGGGCGGCCAACGCGGCCAGCTTTACGCCAAGCTCAGATACCAGCGATGCCAAAGCGCACTTTACCGTCGCGAACCTGGCCTCAATGTTTCACAGGAGTTTGGAGGCGCAGCAAACAGCCGCAACCTTGCGCGCGATCTTCTCCGATAGCTCAGCCTTCGAAGTGCACGAGGCGCTTCCAACGGGATTGCATTTCACGGACGAAGGTGCGGCCAATCACACGCGGCTGGCTGAGGCGGGTTCACCTGCGCTCCACATTTTTGGCTGGGGCCGCCGTGCGTTTGGCGAGACAACCAGTCAGGCACTGCGTTTCCCAGCTCGGCAAACCTTGGAGGCCAGTGAGGCCGTGGCGCGGCTCAACCGCGTGAAAGCTGACAGCGTCTTGCTGTGGCAACAGGAGCCTCTTGGCATCGAAAGTGGAGCGTTCCACAGCGATGTGCTCGCTGTTGGGCACGAATATTTCTTTTTGTATCATGCTGCCGCCTTTTGCGATCCTGATGCGTTCGAAGCGGAGCTGCGACGGCGTTTTCAAGGTAGCCTGCAGCTGCGTCGCGTGACCGATGCTGAGCTCAGCGTGACCGATGCGGTGCAATCCTACCTCTTCAACAGCCAATTGGTGAGCTTGCCCGAGGGTGGAATGGCGATCGTGGTGCCGCAAGAGGTGAGACAGAATCCGAGTGCTGAAGCGCTGCTTCAGCGGTTGTTGGGTGAGGCGAATCCTCTCGACCAAATCGTTGAAGTAGAGGTGAACGCTTCCATGAAGAATGGCGGCGGTCCTGCCTGCTTGCGGCTGCGCGTGTCCTTGACGGATGCCGAATCGGCGCGCGTGAACGGTCGGGTTTTTCTCGACGAGGCTCTCGGCGCTGCGCTCGAGCAATGGATTGGCCGTCACTACCGCGACCGCTTGGAGCTTTCCGATCTTGCCGATCCCAGGCTGCTGGAGGAAGGGCGGGTCGCGCTTCATGAGCTCACTCGAATCCTGCAAATCGGACCGATTTATCCGTTTCAAGGCGGAGCGTGAGGAAAAAGTTTGCTCGAACCGTCTTCGGCAATCTCGAGCACGCCGTCGACACCCGGTGCCTGAAAGGAAGCCTGGGAGTTGAGCCGCTCGCACACGCTGGAGTCCACCCAGGCTAACCGCGCTTCATCATCCAAAGAGGGCTCGCAGGCTTTCAGGATCAAGGCTGAGGAACGAACCTTGGGTCGGTGGTAGAGCGCATGCTCCAAGAGTGCGTGCCCAAACAAAAAAATCTGGGGCGAGATGTTGGGATCATCCGAGACGATGACGACACTTCCGCCTTCATCGAAGACGGTGAGCGCATCCTGTTCACGGGTGCGAGCTCCGGGCAAACGGGTGGCACCTTTGGGAACCCATGCGCTGAGCGCACGGAACTGGCGCGCATGCAGCGCACGCTTGGATTGGGGGAAGGCCGCCCAAATCAAGACGTTGAACAGGTCATGATAGCTTTCGTGAAAACACGGAACCTCCGAGCAAAGAGAGATGCTGCCGTCGTAGAGAGCCGTGAGCGAGATGGGCTGAGTCTTAGGAGCGCGATGACGCTTGGGCTTGGCCTCAACAAACCGAACCGGCGCACACGCGGGTGCAAAGCGCTGACGTCGCGCTTCCACGTACGCGGTGTACTCATCAAGCGTCGGCCAGCGGGAAAACCCGGCGAAATATTTGACGACCTCAGCGATCCCCCGGAGCGACGGGCTCTCCTTCAGGAACGTGGCATCCCAGATCTGATTTCTTTCGGGCATTGCGCTCTCGGCTCGCCCGCACCTCCTTTTGACCGTTAGGCCGAGATGCCGGGGGGCGGGAAGGACTTACAGAGTTCGAGAATTTCTCCGGCAGTGCGCAGAATGAGAGCTTCGTCGCTAGGAGCGCTCACCACACCGTCCATCCAGGCTGCCAGCTTCTTCATTTCATCTGGCCCCATGCCTCGGCTGGTCAAGCACGGGGTGCCGATGCGCAATCCCGAGGGATCAAATGGCTTGCGAGGGTCGAACGGAATTGAATTGTAGTTGCCGACGATGCCAGCGCGATCCAGCGCCTGGGCCGCAACTTTGCCGGTCACGTTCTTGCGCGTGAGATCGAGCAGGATCAGATGGTTGTCCGTACCACCGGTTACCAGATCAAAGCCCCGGCCTAGGAGTGCTTCGGCCAGCACTTTGGCATTCGACACAACATTGTGCGCGTACTGCCGAAATTCTGGCGTGGAAGCTTCCTTAGCAGCGACCGCGATACCTGCGGTGGTGTGATTGTGAGGACCGCCCTGCAGGCCCGGGAACACTGCGCGATCGATGGCCTTGGCATGCTCAGCCTTGCACATGACGATGCCACCTCTCGGGCCGCGCAGCGTCTTGTGGGTGGTGCTGGTGACAACGTCCGCGATCCCCACGGGCGACGGGTGAGCGCCTCCGGCCACTAGGCCCGCAATATGCGCGATGTCGGCGCACAAAATGGCTCCAACTTCGTCGGCAATTTCTCGGAATTGAGCGAAATCGAGCTGACGCGGATAGGCCGTCGTACCGCACCAGAGGAGCTTGGGCTTGTGCTCTTTGGCCAAGCGCCGCACTTCAGCCATGTCGATGCGATGGTCGTCGCGCCCCACGCCATAGCCGACGCTGTTGAAGAACTTTCCGGTGATAGAAACACCCCAACCATGCGTCAGATGTCCACCGGCCGGCAGTGAGAGGCCCATCACGGGATCGTGAGGTTGGCAGAACGCGAGGTACACGGCGAGGTTCGCGGGGCTGCCACTATAAGGCTGCACGTTCACGTGCTCGGCACCGAACAATGATTTGAGTCGGCTCACCGCCAGATCCTCAACCTGATCGATGATCTGCTGGCCTTCGTAGTAACGCTTGCCCGAGTAGCCCTCCGAGTACTTATTCGTGAGGATAGATCCCGTCGCCTCCAACACGGCACGCGAAGCGTAGTTCTCGCTCGGAATCAGACGCAGCTTGTCGGTTTCTCGACGCTCCTCGTCGCGGATCAATTGTGCGAGTTCTGGGTCCTTTTCAGCCAGGCTTGGGTCTCGGTTCGCGGGAGTAGCGGGAGCAGACATCGCCGGGAGCCTAATCGTGTCGAGAGGCTCAAGCTAGCCCCAGAAATCGTGATACGCTCCCCCGGATCAAAGGAGCAGAGGGTTGGCTGGAGTGAAGTCAGGGAACGAAGTTCAACAAACGAGCCCAGCTCTGGCATCGGGAGCGCCAGAGGCAAGTTTGGACCTGTCCGTTCGTGTTCACGCCGCCGAAAAGACAGTTCCTACCAACGCCCCTGACCTTGATTCTGCGCCTCCGAGTATTCCGTCAGCAGCGCTCTCCCACCAGGACGTGGATTCGTTTTTGAGTGCGGTCGAACCGACTGCCACGACCACCAGCAGTCCGGCTGCCCGCGTCGGTGAGCTGATTGCCAATCGCTATGAGGTCGTTGGGGTCCTCGGCGAAGGGGGCATGGGCATCGTGTATCGCTGCCGCGATCGCGGGAGCGAAGTGCTTCAGGAAATGGCCGTGAAACGGGTCATGGTTCCGCCGGGGGGCTTGGCGCATGAGTATCTGATTTGGTTTTACAAGGAAGCCCGGGCGCTCGCCGCTCTCGACCACCCAAGTATCGTCCACGCGCACGACTACGGGCAGCTCGCCGATGGTTCTCCGTTTCTCGCGATGGAGTTGGTTCGTGGCGTGTCCGTGCACGATCTTGGCAGCGCGCGCCTCGATTTCGGACTCATTTGGGTGATCGTTGACCAAATTCTGTCCGCACTGGGTCACGCCCACGCGCGCGGAATTGTGCACGGCGATCTCAAGCCTTCGAACATCCTCGTTGAACCCGTGGAGTCCGATGTGCCGCGTGTGCGGATTTTGGATTTTGGGCTGGCTTGGTTGAAGGAAGATCACCACGACGAACGGCTAGACGGGCAAAAAGCTGTCGCCTTTGCCCCGCACGCAGGCGCCGGCACGCCGGGATACATGGCGCCCGAACAGATCCAACACGAGAAGCACAACGTCTGCGGGGCATCGGATCTCTATTCGCTTGGCTGCATTTTGTACCGCATGCTCAGTGGAAAGCCGCCGTTCCTGGGTGCATCTCGGGAGCTTCTGCGGGTGCATGCCTTTGAAGAGCCGCCACCTCCGGTTCTTAACGTGGATGCGCCGCCGGATGTGATCGACTTTGTGATGCGTCTCTTGGCGAAACGACCTTGGGATCGCTTTGAATTTGCGGCGGAGGCACGAGCCCAATGGGCCAAGTGGCGGCCAGATCCCGCGCAAGAGGATCCCGGGCAATGGCGTCGTTTGTTAACCTCAAAGATTGTGGAGGAGATTCCGATGCGGCTGGCGGGCGGTAGCGCGAGCCCGGCGCTCAATCCTGCCCTTCAGCCGGTGCCAGAGCGCGCGCCTGGCCTGCTCAGTTTGCGCCCGAGCCCGCTTGTCGGGCGCAACGAAATTCGTCAGGTGTTGCGCGACATCTGCGACGAGGTGATCGACGGTGAGGGCCTCAAGCATCGGCTCATCTTGCTCGTGGGGCCTTCGGGCGTGGGTAAGAGCCGCATTGCGGAGTGGCTATGCGAGGTGGTGCACGAGGAGGGCTCGATGCTGCCGCTTCGGGCTCGGTATCGCACCATGCGTGGCCCGCTCGACGGTATGGCGGGCGCCGTTGTGCAATATTTGAATTTTGAACGCGCGGAGCGCGACGTCATGGAGTCCACATTGCTTGATCGTTGGAAGGTTGTTTCCAACGACAAAAATGGCCGAGCTTGGGTGGCTGGCGCCGTTGAGTGGTTGCGTCCCAGCTCGAGCGGGCATCGGCCTGTGGGGCCAACCGGCATCCGTTTCAGCTTAGACACGATCGAGACCCGACGAATGGTCTCGCGCTACACGTTGGAAAGGCTCGCGGGCGGGCGCCCGCTCCTGTTCTGGCTGGATGATTTGCACCACGCGGGCGAACCCACGTTCGAGGGTTTGGCCCGCATCCCGAAGGATTCCCCCGGTCAACCCACGGTGATGGTGGCGACGGTGCGTTCGGAGGATGTGCACAAAGGAACGCCGATTGCAGAACGCCTCATTCGTTTGAAAGAAGCCTTCAACGCGACGGTGATTGAAGTGCCTCCGCTCGACGCACAGACGACATGCGACCTGCTGCGTAGCTCATTGCCTCTCGACGATGAGGTTGTTTTGGAGGCCGCCCGGCGCAGTCGCGGAAATCCATTGTTTGCTTTGCAACAGGTTCACGCCTGGGCCCTCGATGGTAAGATGGAACTCCGAGGTGGGACGTATCACGTCTCGCCCGACGTGCTGGCGTTGCGCCCCAAGACGACGGCAGAGCTTTGGGATAGTCGCGTGGCGTCGATGCCCGAAGAGCATCGAATGTCAGCAACCGCGGTAGCTGCGCTGGGCACTGATATTCGTCGGGAAGTGCTGGATGAACTGCTCACCTCGCTCGGCATCGAGCCTGCAAGTGCGATTATCAGCCTGCAAAACGCCGAAGTGATTCTTCCAAAGGGAGCAGGTCGCTTCGCTTGGCCGCATGCCTTGCTCGCGGAGCACCTCCTTGCGCGGCTCCGCCAACGCACTGATCGGCGGCTGATCTTGCGCGCTGCAGCCTCCGCGCTCGGCCTCCACCCGTTGGCGGCCACACGCCGCATCGTTCGACTCAGGGTGTCGAATTTGATGCAGGCAGGCGAGCCCAATGCAGCGGCACATCTGCTCTTTAGTTTTATTCAAGAAAGTTGGTTGCGGGCGCGAGAGCCATTGGCCACCCTGTCCGATCTTGAACTCCTGGAATCCGTGCAGGGGCAGTGGCTGGCTCTCTGCAGCCGCTGGACGGCGGAAGCCCTGCGCCTCGTAGGCAAGAATGCGGAATCAACGCTGGCGGGTCAAAAGGCGCTCGCGCACTTCGAGAATCTGGGAGACGAAGAAAGCCGCGCTCATTGCCTGCGTTTGCTAGGCCACCTCGCGAGCGAACGCGGCGATGCCGTTGGCGGAAGTGCGCTCGTGCGCCAGGGATATGCCGTCTTTCAGAAAAATGGAAACCTGGAGGGGCTGGCTCAATGTGAGGCAGTTGCCGGAGAAATTGAGTATTTTCTCGGCAATTATCCCAGCGCCCGCATGTTTATCCAAAGTGGCGAAAAGCACTTTGCAGATCTGAGCCAGCCGCTCGGTCGTGGGCAGTGCTTTTTGTTATTGAGCTGGATTGAGCTTTCCGAAGGCTTGATCAAACGTTCACGTCGGCATGCCCTCCGCGCGCGCGCGGAGTTTGAGCGCGCAGGTTTTCGTCTCGGGTTGCTCCAGGCAGATCTCAGCTTGGCGCGTCTGCATCATCGACTTCAAAATTTCGAAGCGGCGTTCGCCGGTGCGACCGAAGCGTGCACAGGTTTTGAGGCGCTCCGCACTCCGCGCGACCAAGCTGCCGCGCATCGGCTGCTCGGCATGGTCGCCATCGATACGGACGACTTCGAGCTAGCTCAAGGCCACATCGAAAAGGCGCAGGCGCTGTATCTTGCTGTGGGCACGCCTTGGGGCATGCTGGAGATGCAGCTGTTGCGAAGCCAAGTGGCGCTGGCCAGCGGCGATCTAGAAAATGCCGCGGAGCTCTTGAACGCGTGCGCCAAGCTGGTGGGTCAAGAAGCTGAGCCCCGTCAGCACTATTGGCTGACCAAGGCTTGGGTGGACGCCCAGCGCGGAGAAATCGAAAGTGCCGCTTACTCGGTTGAAGCGGCCTCGGCTGTCTTTGGTGAGCGGGCCCGCTCGGGAGATCACACGCCGCACCTGCTGAATCGACTCTCGCGCTACGCCTGGCCTGAGCCCGCTCGGCAGCAGCTTGCCGCTTGGCGGCGGCTAATTCACGATCCCGTTCGGCGCCAGCAAGTTTAAAGCAGGCGGGCCTCGCCCCAAGCCTCGCCCCAAGCCTCGACCCAAGCCCCCCGCTTCGGCAATAATCCGCCGGGTATGACCGACACGCTGTCTCTCCAACTCATGACACGCGCTGAAAAGCTGATGCCAGGTGGCGTCAACTCACCCGTGCGCGCTTTTCGAGCCGTGGGCGGCAGCCCGGTGTTTATAAATAGGGCGCTGGGCTCTAAGATTTTTGGCGCCGATGGCCGCGAGTACCTCGACTACGTTGGCAGCTGGGGCCCCGCACTGCTCGGACATGCGCACCCAGCCGTCGTTGCGGCGGTGCAAGCGGCGGCCACGCGGGGTCTATCCTTCGGTGCACCCACACAGCTCGAAGTGGAATTCGCCGAGGCAATCGTGGCATCATACCCGAGTATCGAAATGTTGCGCTGTGTTTCGAGCGGCACGGAAGCCACGATGAGCGCATTGCGCGTCGCGCGCGGCTTCACCGGGCGCGATGTGATTGTGAAGTTTGACGGTGCTTATCACGGCCACGCAGATTCACTGCTCGTGAAGGCTGGCAGCGGCGCGGCGACGTTTGGCTATCCAGATTCTGCGGGCGTGCCGAGCGCGGTCGCAGCTTCCACGTTGGTTCTGCCGTATAATGACCCGGAAAAGCTGCAAGCCGCGTTTGAGGCCTATCCCCAGAAGATTGCGTGTGTGATTGTCGAGCCCGTGGCTGGCAACATGGGTTGCGTCCCCCCAGAACCCGGATTTCTGGAGGCCATCGTTAACCTGTGTCGCACAAACGGAGCGGTTTCAATCTTCGATGAGGTGATGACGGGTTCTCGGTTGGCGCGTGGTGGGGCACAGGAGCTTTACGGTCTCAAGCCTGACATGACCTGTCTCGGTAAGGTGGTGGGCGGCGGGATGCCGCTGGCGGTCTATGGGGGGCGGACTGACATCATGCAGAAGGTGGCGCCTCTCGGGCCCGTCTATCAGGCAGGAACCTTGAGCGGCAATCCGCTGGCGGTGACTGCCGGACTTGCGACCTTGGCCGAGCTCAGCCCAAGCGTTTATGCAGAGCTTGAAAGCTATGGGGCCCAACTCGAAGCGGGGCTAACAGCGGCGATCGCCGCAACCGGCGGCGGGGCGCGCGTGCAGCGCGTCGGATCCATGCTCACCCTATTTTTTACGGACGAGAAAGTGCGCTCTTGGGCGGACGCTCTGAATTGCAACAAGCAGCGATTTACTGGTTTTCATGCTGGATTACTGACCCGGGGCATCTATTGGCCGCCCTCCCAGTTTGAGGCGGCGTTCGTTTCTGCAGCCCACACGGCGCAGGATCTGGAGACGACCGTTCAAGCCGTTCGAGAGGCCCTCGCAGAGGCTTGAGCTCTGCCCCAATCATGAATATGGAAGCCCAAAGATATGCGCATCCTCTGCCCCACCTGTCAGAAAATTCTTGAGGACGTCGCCAGCGATTTCGGGCCGCGGCCGTTCTGTTCCATGCGCTGCAAGCAGATCGATTTGGGCAACTGGTTTGATGAGCGTTACGTCATTTCTCGCCCCATCGAACCCGAAGATCTAGAAGAAGACCCGGGTCTATTAGAGCGACTTTACAAAGAAAATTAGCGCTGGTCGCCCACTGGCCGCCTCGCCTGCTAGGCTGGCCACGTGACCCAGGGTGCCGACCGCGACACGATCATCCGCTCCATCACCGACGACGGCGCTTTTCGCGTGATCTCTGCGCGCACCACGAACACTGTGCGGGCCATCACTCAGGCTCAGAAAGCTTTAGGTGGAACACTCCGGGCCCTCGGAGATTTGGTCACAGGCACCATCCTTTTTCGTGAGATGATGGCTCCAGAAATGCGCGTTCAGGGCATTTTGCGGGGTTCTGCTGGGCAAGGTACAATCGTTGCAGATTCGCATCCATCCGGGAAAACGCGTGGCCTCGTGCAGCTCCCCAAGGACCGTCCAGAGTTCGTCTTGGAGAATGGTACGATCTTGCAGCTCATGCGCAGCTTGCCCTCGGGACGCATTAACCAGGGGTTGGTTCAATTGCCCGAAGCGGGCACGGTCGCGGATGGATTCATGGCGTATTTAGAGACATCTGAGCAGGTTACCAGCATGCTCGCGCTCGGAACCTTGGTGGAGGAAGGCGAGGTAGTCGCGGCCGGCGGCTATCTCGTTCAGCTCTTGCCGGAGGTGGGCCGCGGCCCATTGATGTTGATGACGGAGCGTCTCGATGAGTTCCGTACCATTGATCACTTGCTAGAAGGCGAAGGCTTCACGCCTCAACGACTGCTTGAGGAGATTCTATATGGAATACCCAACACGCTGGTAGGCGGGGGCGAGGTGAGGAGCGAGTGCTGGTGCAGTCACGTGCGGTTGGTATCAGCGCTTTCGTCGCTCAATCGGAAAGAGATCGAGGAATTGACCGCGGACGGGAAGGTCTTGGAGATAACCTGTGACTATTGTGGGCGCGAATACGGTGTCACGCCGGCGCAGCTGCAAGGCTTGTTGCAGCAGAGCTGATGCCGTTCACGCCCCGCTTCGGTTTCTCAATCTGGGTCTAAAAGGATGGCGGGCACCACCAGCTGATGGGGCGAGCGCGTGCTCGTTCCGCGGCGACTGGATCAGGTGTTGGTGCGATTCTTCCAGCCTGGGCCCAGGTGTTCGCCCAATATTCAGGCCAAGCTTGCGCTCAGACGTGTTGCGGGCTAGCGATGCGCCGGCTTATGGCACTCGTTTCCCGCTCCGACCTTAGAAATATCGCGATCATCGCCCACGTCGATCATGGCAAGACAACCCTCGTTGACGCACTTCTGCGCCAAACTGGCGTCTTCCGTGCCAATGAGGTCGTGAAGGATCGCATCATGGATAGCGGGGATCTGGAGCGCGAACGCGGTATCACCATTCTAGCCAAACACTGCAGCATTATTTATAAGGGAACCACGATCAATATCATCGACACGCCCGGCCACGCCGACTTCGGCGGTGAGGTGGAGCGTACGCTGAAAATGGCGGACGGTGCGCTCTTGTTGGTGGACGCCGCGGAAGGCCCGCTGCCTCAAACCCGGTTTGTGTTGCAGAAGGCTTTGGAGCTGAAGCTCCCGATCATTGTGGTGATTAACAAGATTGATCGGCACGACGCTCGGCCTGAGGATGTCATGACAGAGGTCTTCGATCTCTTTTGTGAGCTTGAGGCGAGCGATGAGCAGGCGGATTTCGCCACGATCTTCGCGATCGGAAAGAACGGCATCGCTCAACGCACTTTGGCTGAGGCAGGCACCGACCTCACGCCGCTTTTGGAGACCATCCTTGAGCGAGTGAAGGCACCAACAGCTGACGACGAAGCGCCGTTGCAGGTACTGGTTCACAATGTGGACCACGATGAGTACGTCGGGCGTCTCGGGATCGGGCGTGTCTACCGCGGGGTAGCGAAGGTAGGCCAAACCGTGAAGCTGCTCGGCGCCGAAGGCGACTCGAGCCAGCGAATTGTCAGCATCTTTAGCTACATCGGCACCAAACGCACCAAAGTGGAGGGCGCGCGCGGCGGCGATATTGTGGCGATCTCTGGCATGGCCGACGTCCAAATCGGCGACACTCTCGCTGATCCGCTGAATGCCGTCGCGCTGCCACGCATCGCCGTTGAAGAGCCCACGATGAAGGTGCGCTTCATGGTGAGCACTTCGCCATTTGCCGGAAAAGTTGGCAAGTGGGTCACATCTCGCCACCTGCGCGAGCGACTCGAACGCGAGGGGCATCGCAACCTGGCACTCAGGTTTGAACCTACCGATGAGCCCGATACCTTCATCGTCTACGGGCGCGGCGAGCTGATGTTGGCCGTGCTAGCAGAAACGATCCGCCGAGAAGGCTACGAGTTCTGCTTGGGCATGCCAGAAATTGTCACCAAAATGGTGGACGGCAAGATGTGCGAACCGCTTGAGCTCGTGGTGGTCGACGTGCCCGACGAATTCATTGGCGCAGTGACGACTCGGCTTGGCGAACGCAAAGGGCAGATGACCAAGCTCACCAGCTTGGGCTTTGGTAGAACGCGCGCCGAATTCCGCGTTCGTTCGCGCGGCTTGATCGGGTTTCGCTCAGCCTTTCTCACTGAGACCCGCGGCACCGGCCTGCTCAACACGATGTTTGAAGGTTGGGAGCCGTACGGCGGCCCAATGCTACGGCGGCCGAATGGTGCGATGGTTTCGGATCGAGCGGGCGTTGCCACGCCCTACGCACTTTTTCATCTCCAACCCCGTGGCACGCTGTTCATCACCTCAAGCGTCCCCGTTTACGAAGGGATGATCATTGGAGAACACAATCGCTCCAATGATTTGGATGTGAACGTGGTCCGCGAGAAGAAGCTCACGAATATTCGAGCTGCCGGCAAAGATGAGAATGTGGTGCTCACCCCGCCCCGCCCGCTCACCATTGATTTAGCCATGGAATTTATTGATCGGGATGAGCTGATCGAGGTGACGCCAGACGCCGTCCGCCTGCGCAAAATGGTGCTTCCCTGCAATCGCCGCCCGCGACGCGAGGGCGCTGAGTCCGCCTAGCGCGAACGGCTGCTTGAAGGCTTCTTCTTGGTAGAGATCTTCGATTCGTAGGTGCTCACCAGAATTTCCTGGACCACACCTCGGCCGTGCCCTTGGCTATTGATCGCGCGCCGTGCGGGAACCATGCGGCAGGTAAAATCTGCGTACAACGCCTTGGTCTCGGGCGTGCACGAATTCGATAGCACGGCTTGCACTCCGCGTTTGGCGAGATGCTGGAAGACTTGGCCAAGCCGCTCGTGCTCAAGCATCGGAAATCCGTCGGCTTGGTAGCTCGTAAAATTCGAAGTCTTTGAAACTGGCAGGTACGGTGGGTCGAGGTAGACGGCGTCACCTTTGCGGGCTTTCCCGCACACTTCCTCAAAGTCGAGGTGCAAAATCTCGGCTTTCTGGAGTAAGAGCGCCGAAGCCCGCAGATTAGCGGCGTCACAGATTGCAGGATTCTTGTAGCGGCCAAAAGGAACATTGAAAGCCCCTTTGCTGTTCACGCGGTAGAGGCCGTTGTAACCCGTCTTGTTCAAGTAGATGAAGCGGGCCGCGCGCGCAAAGCGATTGCGCGGTATTGAAGCGCGAACTTCATAGTAGAACGCTTCGGAGTGGCGCTCCTTCAGTGGCAGTAGCTGAAGAATGAGCTTTTCTACGTCATCCTTGATTGCGCGATACACGGCGACAAGCTCTTGGTTCTTGTCTGCGAGTACGGCCTTCTCGAAGCGATCTTGTGCGGCCAATTCAAAGAAAACAGCGGCGCCGCCCAAGAAGGGCTCGTAGTAGGTCTCGACGTGGTCGGGCAACAACGGAAGGATCTGACCAAGCAGCTGGGTTTTCCCACCGGCCCACTTCAGCACGGGTCGTCGCCTTCTCGTCTGCATTACAAACGTCAGTGATTACCTCGTTCTTCTGCATTGTGTCTAGACCGCGCTGCTATTCGAGGCCGACGAGCGTGCTCGTTTCTTGCGGGAACGTGAGCGGTGTTTGGCCATCCCGCAAGAATACCCGCGAGTTATCTTGCGACCCGCGATCCAGTTCAAAAGCGAATGAGCACCCGAGCTTGGTGAGCGCCTGGGCGAGGGCTAAGTTGCTATCCTGATTCACGTAGGCTAAAAACAACTTTCGCTCCGTTCTTGGTGGGGCGAGGCAGAGGGCTCCTCGTTCGCGCAGCGCGCCCCGGCTGCGCGCATTGGCTGTGAGCTCTCCGAGCTTGACCAGCATCGGAAGCTGAACGAGTTCTTCGTCAGCGAGAACAGCGAGCCGCTTGCCCATGGGTAGATACTCGAACGCTCGCCCGGCTTGTGATTTCAAGCTGGCATAGCCTGCCCGGAGTGGAAGCTGCACCGTCCCTCGCGTGGCCAGCCCGTAACGCGTGCCGTCACTCGTGCTTCCGAGTGTGATCGCAATCACTGCCCGGGTCGCCTCGGCAGGCGTGAGCGTGGGGCGTTCGCCTCGGAAGGGTTCTGACTTTCCAGGGAGCAATCGCCATGCGAACTTATCCCAAGCAATGGTGACAAGCTGAACCTCAACGGCTCCCACCCGCAAAGAGCTTCGCGATACAGGCTTGGAATCTGCGGGTTCGACTGGCACTACGAGCACATCGGCGGGATCGGCTGTTGGCAGGCGAACCCGTTTCGCAACGCTAGATCCTAGCTTGAGCGTTAGCTCGGAAGCGGAAACGGCAAACGTGAGCGTGCGATGGGTTGGAGAGAACCGGTATCTGTGGACAGTTTCCTTGTGTGGCCAGACAGCCTGCCAGGGGTTGCAGCGAGCGAAGGACGCGGGCAGTCGGAGCAGGCCGACCCAGACTGAGCCCGCTTGCTGGCCGAGGAATGCTGCGTGATCGCCAGACGCAATCAAGTGCGAGGCTGCTTCGCCCTGGATCGGATTGAGTCGCTCGGGCATGCCAAATCCGAGAAGTTTCCCGTCGGGCGCGAGGCGGGCGCAGCTGGAGTAGAGTGCGCGCGGGTGCGCCGATTGTGGAGCGCCCAAAAAAAACAGTAACCGTCCGAGAAAATAATCGGCAACGACCCCGGAGGAGGGTGCCCACACCCAATCCGAGGCCTCGACACTCCCACCGAGCTGTTCAGCGAGCGCGCGTGCCAGAGCGGGTCGATCCGAAAGCGTACCCAATCCGCGAGAACCACTTGGCAAGACGCTCAGCACGGCGCCCAACGCGAGGATGCACACCCTCCGAACAACAGGAGCCAGCCGACCTGCCATCAACTGGCTCTGAAGTAGCGAGGTCCAGAGTGCCTCGCAAGCCTTGCTCGCTCCCTCGGCACATTTAGAGTCTGTTTCAGGGTTTCCAAGGCTTGTGACTCTGGCGGACCGCTGATAACGCTACGGCACTCGTGGCGCGCAATAATCTAGTGATCCGTTTCGCGACTGCTTTGGTAGCAGTACCGCTGCTCGTTCTGTTGATTTTTTGGGGCCCAGTCTGGGGTTTTGCACTGTTACTCTTTCTCGCCACGGCGCTCATGGCGAGTGAGTTTTTCGCCATGACCCATCCGGGCGACCGTGTGGCGCAGGCGATTGCTGTTGCTGTCACCGTGGGGACCGGCGTGGTATTTTACACGTTCTCAGCGGATGCCAGAGTGTTGGTGTTGCTAGCCATCACGGTCCCCATCGTGGGCATGTTGGTCCCACTTTGGCGCCTCGGCGAGGTGCACACAGCTGCCCTGCGCGCTCTCTCGGGCGTGGCGGGTCCGTTCTACATCGGAGCGCTCTTCGCGACCTTAGGGCTGATGCGGCGTGACCTCGGCAGCTTAGGGCCGGGGCACATTGTCCTCACGCTCACCATCGCTTGGTTCGGAGATACCTGCGGCTATTTTTTCGGGCGCTATTTCGGAAAGCGTAAGTTGTATGCGCTGGTGAGCCCTAACAAGACTCAAGAGGGTTTGGTGGGCGTAATCCTCGGAGCAATCTTGGCAGGGCTGCTGGCGCACTTTTGGTATCTCCCTGAACTCCCGCTTGGGCACGCATTTTTGCTGGGAGCCATCACGGGCGTTCTGGGCCAACTGGGGGATCTTGTGGAGTCGCTCTTCAAGCGCGCCACGGGCGTTAAGGATTCGGGCCGAATCGTGCCTGGTCACGGGGGGCTCCTAGACCGAATGGATGCGGTGCTCATTGTTGCGCCGATTGTCTATATTTATGCGGTGTGGTTTGGGGTGACGGCAGGCCCTTAGGAACGGGGCAGAAACGTGCGTAGTTTTGGCATGTCCGATTCGCGTCGCATTTCAGTCGTGCCGGCTCTGAACCCAGCCGAATCCAGAGGTCTCGGTGGTCCAGAGCAGGTGGTAGGTAGTTCTGTTCCGGCACCAGCGGATAACAAACACGATTTCTTTGGAGTCGTGCAGGGTTACTTGGGCGCTGCCGCGCGTTTGATTCAGCTGCCGTCTCACATCCAAAGCATTCTGAGCCAGCCCAAGAACGAAGTGATCGTCCACTTCCCAGTGCGCATGGATGACGGGCAGTTTCGCTTGTTCAAGGGCTACCGCATTCAGCACAATAATGTGCTCGGCCCCTACAAGGGAGGCTTACGTTTTCACCATGCAGCATCGCTAGACGATTTCAAAGCGCTCGCAGCGCTCATGACCTACAAATGTGCACTCATGAATTTGCCGTTCGGGGGCGGTAAGGGCGGCATTAAGTTTGACCCGAAGCTAGTTTCTAAGTCCGAGCTCAGCCGGATCACGCGCCGCTTTGTCTACGCGCTGGGCTCTAATATTGGGCCGGATTACGACATCCCTGCGCCCGATGTGGGCACCAACGCTCAAGTCATGGCCTGGGCTATGGACGCCTACATGAACACCCTGGGCACGTTTAGCAAGCAATCGCAGATCGGCGTCGTAACAGGAAAGCCGGTCACTAGCGGTGGAACGCGCGGGAGAGAGCAAGCAACCGGTCAGGGCGTGGTGCACTGCATTCGACTTTGGGCTGAGCAGAATCGCTTTGATCTCAGCGGCAAGAAGCTAATGGTGCAGGGCTATGGCAACGTGGGTTCGAATGTGGCAGTGCTACTGAGCCACTTCGGGGTTTCGTTGGTCGCGGTGGGTGACCACACGGGGTATCTCACCAATGCCGAGGGTTTCAACGCGTACCGGTTGAAGGAGTACGTCGAGCAGCACGGCTCAATTTCAGGGTACCCGAATGGCCAGCCCATTTCGCGAGCAGAGTTCTTCGCGATTTCCGCTGACATCTTGGTGCCTGCGGCGCTTGAGAATCAAATCCATCCTGAAGAAGCGGAGGCTCTCACGGTCAGGCTCGTGGCAGAAGGCGCCAACGGCCCGTGTCATCCCGCGGGCGAGGCCGTGTTAGCTCGGCGCGGTATTCAGGTGCTTCCAGATATTTTGGTCAACGCCGGGGGCGTTACGGTGAGTTACTACGAGTGGGTTCAAAATCGAAGGAGTGAGCAGTGGCCGCTGGCGGAGGTAGAAAGTCGCCTGAGTGACGCGATGACCGATGCCTATTCTCGCATGCAGGACTTCGCACGCCGCCATGAGTGCAGCTTCAGGCTGGCTTGCTATGGGGTCGCCCTGGAACGCATCCTGGCCGTCTACAACGAACGCGAAATTTCCTGAGCTTCACAAAAGCAAAACGGGCTGCCCTTGGGGGATAGCCCGTCTGATTCGGAGGATTTGTCTGCCGCCGCCTTAGGCAGCTTCAGTGATAATTGCTTTCAACATTACCATCGCACGCGAATGCAACTGCGAGATGCGTGGTTCGCTCACACCGAGTTGATTGCCCAACTCCTTAAACTTCACGCCCCGAAAGTAGTGGGCCGAAACAATGTGGCGTTCGCGCTCCGGCAGCTTGTCGACAGCGCGAACTAGGCTCTCCCGAGCAAATTTGGCCTCGCAGGCGGTTTCACTGTCGGGGATCGCCGCGCTCAACAGCGAACGGCTCTGTTCTGCTGGGCTCACATCATCGAAGCGAACCACAGAAGGCGTAGCCCGATTGGCGTCTCCACCCTTATTGGCTAACGCTCTCACTCGGCGCGGCAACCAATCCTGTGCGCGAAGCTCATCCAAAATCGCCCCGCGGATCCGTACGCGGACATACCATTCAAAGCTATCAGCGGGCTTACCTTCGTGACGGCGGATAGCATCCCAGAGGCCACTCATGCCAGCAGCGAGCAGATCCTCACGAAGCACGTTGCTCGGTAGCTTCCTTTGAAAGCCGCCAACAATCTGCCGAACCAGTGGCGTATAAAGTGTGAGAAGGTCATCTGTTCGGCGCACAGCACTCTGCTTGGGGCGTGCGCGGTGGACCACCGTGGCAGGTACAGCGGCGTTCGGGCGCTTGTGACGAATTTTGTCACCCGCGACTTGCGTCTGCGCCTTTGCCCGACGCGCGGGCTTAGGTGGGATCGATGCACGGGGTATGATCGAAATCCGTGAAGAAACCGCGCGCTCTTTCGAACGCCGTGGAACTGCAGGGGCCTTAAGTACTGATTGTTTCGAGTGTCGCAAACTCATGGTGAATCCTCCGGAGCCTGGCCAAAGCAGCGTCCATGCCAGGTTGTCCAATTTCGAGAATTGGGCTGTTTCTGTACGAGACGCTGCCGGGGTATGGGTCGTCGAGGACCTTGGATAAGCGTCTTTTCTCTTCCAGTGGAGACGGATGTCTGCGTTTATAATCTAATAAATTCAACAGGTTGAGCTATCGCGCCCCAAGTTCGTCCGCGGCTGGGGCTCGGGGGACCCCCCCGTGCGAACTGGTGACGATTCGCGCGGAGCCGCCGCGTTTTGCGGCCAGGTCAAGAACGCCCCAGCCCTTTTCCGTTCGATTTGCCGCGGAAACGGGACGTCCGCGGGTTTCTTGGCGGTTTGCCTCCGACAATGCGAGAGTTTGTAGGACCTTCCGACCCGGTAGCCATAAGATCATGAGAGAAGGAAAGAACCTCGTTGGCCTCGATATTGGCTCAACGGGCATAAAGGTTTGCCAGCTTGAAGAAACACGCCGTGGCGTGCGGCTGATTCGCTTCGGGTACGCACCGTTGGCGCCGCAAGTGGTGGTCGACGGGCAAGTGATGGATGCCGGAGCGGTCACCGCAACCATCGAACAGGTTTTCGCGCAACAGAAAATTCGGGAGCGCTCCTGTGCGCTGAGCGTTTCGGGCCAAAGCGTGATCATTCGAAAGATCACCGTGCCCATGATGACCGATGCTGAACTTGCGGAGCAGATCACCTGGGAAGCTGAGCAGCACATTCCTTTCGACATCAAGGATGTTGAAGTGGACTACCAGGTCTTGCGGCGCCGTCCTGAAGCCAGCCAAATGGATCTCTTGTTGGTGGCCGCCAAGCGCGATCAGATCAACGACTACGCTCAGCTGGCGCGCAATGCTGGGCTTAAGCCCGTGATCTGCGACATCGATTCCTTCACGGTCCAGAACCTTTTTGAAAGAGCGCGTGGCTTGCCTCCTGCGCAAATCATCGCGATCATCAACATCGGAGCAAGTCTTTCCTCGCTGAATGTCGTGGCTAATGGCGTGAGCGCCTTCACGCGTGAGATTGCCAACGGTGGCAATCTGATCACCGAGGAAATCCAAAAAGCTCTGGGCATGCCTCAGGAGCAGGCGGAGGCTCTCAAGTGCTCGAGCACCCTGCCCGCCAGCACCGATTCTAGCCGTTCGGGTGCCCAGCCTCACAATCTTATGCGAATTATCGAGGCCGCGACCGATGCGATAGCGGCGGAGATCCAGAGAAGCCTCGATTTCTACTTGGCAACAAGTGGCGAAACCGAGATCTCTCGCATGTATATTACAGGTGGCAGTTCCAGTTTGCCGAGCCTGGCTCAAGCGATTGAGCGTCGAGCGCATGTGCCAGTTGAAGTTTGGTCGCCTTTGGAGGGGCTCACTATTGATCCGAAGTACCTTGACGCCGAGTTGCTCCAAGCTCGTTCCGCTCAGCTGGCCGTCGCTCTTGGCCTTGCGCTCAGAAAGCACAAGGAGTCGCGGGCATGATCAAAATCAATCTGCTGCCAGATAAGGCACGCACCAAGGGCAAAAAGGGATCCCAGGAGAGCCAGACGTGGCTCATTGTCTTGCTGGTGCTTCTGCTGGCTGAAGTTGCTGGCCTATTCGTATTTCACGGATTCAAGGAGCAGGAGCTTTCCCGCCAAACCGATAAGAACTTGGAGATCCAGAAACAGATCGATCAAGCCAAGACTCAAGTGGCGGATCACGACAAGGTTAAAGAAAAACTGAAGCAGCTGCGAGCCCGCGAAGATGCCATTGCTGAGTTGCAGAGCGCGCGGACCGGTCCAACGGCCATGTTGCTCGAACTCGCACGTATCCTGACGCCTGGCCGCGGCCCCAGCGTTAATCCTGATGAGTTGAATAAACTCCGCCGTGATAATCCGCTCGCCATCTACAACCCCTCTTGGGATGGTCGCAGGCTCTGGCTGGCGCTCTTTACCGAGGAATCCCGGAAAATCCAGTTGCGGGGGATCGCTCGCGATGGGGAAGATGTGAGCGAGTTAGCGCGCAGGCTGAGTCTATCCAGCTACTTTACAGACGTTAAGCTAATGCCGGCAAAAAAGATTGATCTGCTCAAAGCTGGCCCGCAAATGATTGAATTCAATCTGGAAGCGATGGCGAGGTACTGATGGCGGAGTTGACCCTTTCCAAGCTGCGGCTGCCGGCGAAAATAGGCGTGGGTCTGGGCGCGGCCATGCTCTTCGGTGCTGCCTACTTCGCTGTGTTCTATGGCGATGTCGCGAGCAAGATTGAGGCTGCGGTCAGTTCCGAAGGACGCCTCAAGGTTGAACTTCAGGATTGGAAGAAGTCCCAGTTCGCCTACAACAAAGACCTCGAGGAACTGACTGAGCGCGAACAACGTCAAACCGAGCTCAACAAGATCCTGCCTTCCTCCACGGAGTACCCGGCATTTCTCAGCTCCGTACAGAGCGTGGCCAACACGACGGGTGTGAGCTTGATAGCGTGGACGCCAGAAGATGAGGTCAAGAAGGAATTCTACGCACGCATCCCGATGAAGCTGGAGCTTCGAGGGCGCTACCACCAAATTGCCAGGTTTTTTTATGGGGTAGGGCAGCTGGATCGCATTATCAACATGGAGAACATCGCCATCTCCGAGCCGGTTGTGAAGGGCGACGAGGTTGATGTCAGCGTCAAGGTGCTCGCTACAGCCTTTCGTGCGCTGGGTGCCGAAGCGGGCGTGCAGACCGACAAACGTGGCGCGGCCTTGGGGACTCCATGAGGCTGCTCGGGCTCGGGGCGCTCTTGTCGGCGGCTGCTTTCTTTCAGCTCGGTTGCGAGGAGCCGGTGGCAACCGGAAATGTGGTTGCAACGCCAACCGCCAAGGCGGCTGCGGTCGGAATTCAGGCAGCGGTCAAACCCGCGCCTCCGCGGGTGGAATTTCAGGAGTCGGAGTTTTCCGAAACCGATCGTAGTCGAGACCCGTTCCGCAGTTTCCAGGATCTCATCCTGGCGGAGGTTCGCGGAAACCTGCGTTCGCAACGCAACGTCGTGCTCGATGAGTACTCGATTGATGAACTTAGGCTGATCGGGTTGGTGACTGGAATTCAACCGGCCAAGGCCATGCTGGTCGATCCAAAAGGCAAAGGTCATGTCGTCCAGCGGGGCCAATTCATTGGGCGCCCAGAGACCGTTCAGGGCGCCGGGGCGGGCGCGACGAGCTTCGAGATCAACTGGCGCATCGACAGCATTCGAGACGGTGATATCATTTTGGTTCGGGAAGACCCGAACAATCCCGATGTTCCGAGTTCTACACGTGTGATCGCCCTCCGGCCCGAAGGCGAACAGCCTCCTCAATGAGGCATTGGGCTAGGAAGCCTGTTTACATCAAGTCCCTTGGCCTGACACAATCAAACAGAATTGGTCCAAGAGGAATATGTGCCCACCCTGCGATCGAGTTGGAGCTAAGTGATGATGCGGAGGAATGAGCACTTCCCGCGAATTTTTGCCCTTTCGGCGGCGTTCGTTGTTTCCGGGTTATCCGGGAGTGCGTGGTCGGCGACCCCTGCGGGGTCAGTGCGACACGCGACCGCGGTCACCGTTGAGCAGAAAGATGCTGACGGGCCCACGGAAGTTCGCATTCAGTTTGATTCCCCGCCGACCTATACAGCCCGCGTTGATCGCGGTGGGCTGCGAGTGATCTTGGATATTCCCTCCGCAGTCGTGCAAGGCGCCAAGCCAGCCCTTGTGGGCAAGACTGGCCTGGTTGCCGGCGTGCTCACGCAGTCATTCGGATCCGGCGAAAGCTCGACGGCCAGGGTTCTCGTCACTCTCAGCCAGCCCGCGGAGCGTGCGGTTCGGGTCGAGGGCAACGCTCTGGTGCTATCGCTCTCGAAAGTAGCCGAGAAGGTGACCCCGAAGCGTGAAGGTGTGGCGGCCGCCAGCCCCGCCAGCCCCGCCAGCCCCCAAGCAGTGAGCGAAAATCGCGTGCTTGAGGTCAAATTTAGCCACCTTTCCGATCAGGATCAGGTCCTGGTCAAGCTGGCGTCGCCGCCGAGCTACTCCTTGGAAAACGGCCAGGCTGGGCGTTCGCGCCTGGTGCTTCGGAATACAATCTTACCAGGGGCTCTCCAACAAACGCTCGATGCGACGGCATTTGGCGGCCCGCTTAAAACCGTTTCTTCGTACACGGATGCTGTCGCACACGGGGTAACACTGGATGCCGAGCGACAGGTGCTGGCGACCAGTCAGGTAAGAGTCGAGGGCTCAAGTCTCATTTGGTCCTTTTTTCGACCGGGCGATGTGAGCTCAGCCGTGACAGGGATAGCGGCCGACGGCAAAGAAGCGCGTCGGATCCGAACGCTTCACGTGGATTCACCCGCCTCGGATCTTCCGGAGATCCATGCGACGTTTAGTGGCTTGGAGCAGAGTTCTGGTCCTGTTGAACAGGCGGGCAGCTTAACGCCGAGTGTGTTGGGGCAAGTGGCAGGTGGTGGGGGGCGCAGGATCGATTTGGATCTGAAAGATGCGGATATCCACAACGTGCTCCGTTTGCTCGCGGATGTGGGTAGCGTGAACATCGTGACCGCCGACAACGTCACCGGATCAGTCACGATTCGCATGCGCAACGTGCCCTGGAAACAGGCGCTCGACGTCGTGCTTCAAGCCAAAGGGTTGGGCATGATTGAGCGCGGCAACATGGTGCGTGTGGCGCCGCTTGCGGACCTTGAGAAGGAGCGCGAGATGGAGGTGGCACGTCGTGCTCAGGAAGTGCGACTGGCGCCGCTTGAGACGCGGCTTATTCCCGTAAGTTACGCCACCGCTGATGACGTGCAGCAAAGAGTTTCTCCGCTGCTTTCTGAGCGCGGCAGCGTGGCGGTGGATACCCGAACCAACATGCTCATCGTTCGGGATCTTTCCGGAAATCTGGACCAGATCGAGCAGCTCACGCGTGAGCTCGATACCCAAACTCCACAAGTCTTGGTTGAAGCTCGGATCGTTGAGGCCACAAGCCGCTACATCAAGGACGTCGGGATCCAGTGGGGCGGGGATGCCAGCTTTTCTCCTGCAACCGGCAACCCTACCGGCCTCGTTTTCCCAAATTCAATTGGCATCGCGGGTGGCGCTAGCGACGGCAATACGCCGACGGCCGGGCTTAGCCCCTCCCAAGCGTCCGTGACCAATCCGAATTTTGCGGTCAATCTCCCGGCAGCTGTGGGTGCTGGAAGCGGTGGCGCTTTGGGCCTTGCCTTTGGATCGATCGACAACACGATCAATCTCGGGTTGCGTCTTTCGGCGGCGGAGACGAGCGGCATGCTGAGGATCCTATCGAGCCCCAGGATCCTAACGCTCGATAACAACGAAGCGCGCATTTCGCAGGGTACTCTCATCCCATTCTCTCAGGTGAGTGCGCAGGGCGTGCAAACCACCTTCCAGGAAGCCAAGCTGCAATTGTTGGTGAGGCCCCACGTCACGGCAGATGGCAGCGTCAGCATGAAGGTCAAAATCAATCGCGATGAGCCGGACTTTAACCAGACGTCCGCCCGCGGCGACCCGACCGTCCTCAAGCGTGAGGCGGAGACAGAACTGTTAGTTCCTGATGGGCACACTGCAGTCATCGGCGGCATCTACACCCGGAATTCAGGTCGTAGCGCCGACCAAGTCCCTTTCTTCGGTGACATCCCGCTGATCGGCCTGTTGTTCCAGCGTCGTCGCGCTACCGATCAGAGGCAAGAGTTGGTGATCTTTCTCACCCCTCGCATCGTGAATCGCGCGCAGGCACTTGGTCGCTGAGCCCGCTCAGTTGAGCGTACAAGTCACGGGGCCGAAAGCCTTGAGAGGGCTTCTACCTCGTGAAAATGCCGTAGTTTTTTCAATCCGCTTGCACGCCCGTCATGGCGACGGCTATAGCGGAATGTCAGATCTTACTCGCTCGAACGGAGGTCCTGAGTGAAGGAACTTGCAGAATATCTTCTCAGCAACTTGTACGTAGACTTCCAGGGCGACATCTCCGTTGAAACCATTCGGGAGTTTCTGCGCGGCGACGACAGCCGCGAGGCGCGCGCTTTACTCGCCAAGATCATTGAAGAAAAAGGGATTGACGATCTGCTTCTGACCCTGGCTGATTGCCTGCGAGAGCACCTCCGCAGCGGGATCCGCCCGGAAACAGTGCGCGATCAGCTCAACGTCTACACGGACAGTTGAGCCGAAACGCCTAGTTCCAGCTGAGTTGACACTGGCGAGAAATTACGTCCTCGCTGTAGCAACACCCGGTTAGGAGGCACCTGCGCTGCGGGGTGAGTTCTACGGAGAGCCTGGAGCCAACTTTGTTGCCGATCTGGGCCAAGTTGTCAGCTAACGTATTATGTGCTGATTGTTAAGGGTAGGTGTCAACTTTGTTGACGGTGGGAGGGCGCACCATCCAACTCGACGCTACGGTCGGCAGCGGTTCGACCAGCTTCGTCTTTCGGGCGCACGACGTCGCAACGGCAGAACACTTCGTATTGAAGGCGGCCCGCCGAGCACAGGATGCTTCCGTATTCCGCAACGAAGCCGAGCGACATGCTTGGGTTTGCTGTCCGGAGATCAATCCGCTCTTGGCCTTTGGCTACGCCAACTGCGCGGCTTCACCTACGAACGGAGCGGAAGGGGCGATTGGGGGCGGCGTACCGCTGCTCTTGTTCCCCTGGTTGGACGGTGCGCCACTTGGTTCAGCGCCGGTGGCAGGCGCAGCCAGCGCGCAGATCCGAGCCACGCAGACGCTTCAGGTTGCCTGGGATCTCGGCCGAGCACTCGATGAGCTCCACGGACTTGGCTTGGCACACGGCGATATCAAGCCGGGCAATGTGCTGTTAACTCGTAGTGGAAGCGCGCGGCTTTTGGATTTGGGTCAGAGTGGCGAGGCTGCTCAGTGGCTACCGAGTGGGGGCACGCCGCGCTACTTTGCACCTGAAACCTTCGCGGGGGAAAATCGCGGTGAGGCCAGGGCGCGCGACCTATTCGCCCTTGGTTTGCTGCTCGCCGAGATTGCTGAGCCGGAGCTGGCAAAGAGCCAGAATCCTCTGAAAACGCTGAATCAAAAGCCACTTGAGGCAGGGCTCGCTTCTCTTGTTGAACCGCTCCTACGCGAAAGCCCGAGCGCTCGCCCCTCCGCACGTTGGGTTTGGCAGCGTGCCGGTCAAAGGCTGGGCCTACTCGAAGCGCCTGAAGCTGTGCGGAGCTGGCGTGTCCGCCGCGCTCGCGCAGCCTACTTGAACGCACGAAGTGCTGAGTTGCGAAATGTCTGGGGAAGTAATTTTGAGGTGGACTTATCACCGGTAGAAAATGAGTGGCTCAAGGAGTTCTTGACCCTAGGCCATCAGGTTGGCGTCCTACCAGGTTTCTTGAAGCCAACGCCGCACGCACTCCGCCCCTTGAGCGCTGCGGGTCTTTGGGCCTTCTTGCTGCATCTGGTTGGGCCCGTCGCAAGCGATTGGCCGATTGGGCTCCTCGGCGCCGTCCCTGCAGTGCTTGAACGCGTCGTTGCCCTGCTGGAAACCACTGAGCCCTTGGCGCTGACATTCTCGATGTTGCAAGGCACTCAGGCAAGCGCTCCGCTCGCTCGTTCAGAATTCGCTGGGAACGTTGGCAGCACCGACGAGATTGTCGAACTCACGCTGGCGCTGGCGAGCGAAACTCAGTCGCTTTACGCGCTCGCACGCGCTGAATCTCTGATTTCAGAAGGCAAGGCCCCGCCGACGTTGCTTGGGCTGGTGGCGCGCCGCTTGCGGTTGAGCGGACAATTTGGCCAAGCGTTGGTACTCCTCCAAGGCTCGAGGGCGCCCGGGCACCAGATCTTCCTTGCTGAAACCTATCGTCGCGCACGGGATTTCCCGAGTGCACGGGCGAGTCTCACGGGCCTCCAAGCAGAGGGGGCAGCGCGCGCACCGAGCGAAGAGGCGCAGCTTAAGGCAACCTTGGCACGGATGCTGCTCGACGAAGGTGAGCCAGAAAATGCCCTGAATTTACTGGTCGATGCTCCTCAGCTCTCGGTCGTGTGGGAGACGCGCGCTTTGATCGAGGCCGCACTAGGACGGGCTTCGCTGGCTCTCGAGTCTGCGTCGCGTGCCAAGGCAACGGCACGTGACGCCGAAGAACAAGCGCGAGCAGAGGCTGTGCTCGGTTTGGTAGCCCATCAGCTGGGCGATTTTGAGCTCGAGCTCCAGTCCTTTCGGCGCGCATCCGAGCACGCGGCGCGTGCGGGCGCAGTGATTGAGGAGGCGCACTATTTGACTGGGGTGGCTGCGGCCAGTGTTCAGGTGGGTGCCTATGAGGACGCTCAGAAAAGCGCTATTCGGGCACGTTTGCTGTTTGATTGGGCAGGGCGTGGGGGCTCCGCCGCTCGGGCTATGCAAGCTGAAGTGGCAGTTTTTGCAGCCTTAGGAGCGATCGACGAAGCGGAAGGCTGTGCGGCGGATGCCGAGCGGCGCGCGAAATTGACCGGGGATGCCCAGTGTCGAGCGTACATTCATCTGACGCTTGCAGATATCGCTCGCGTCGGTCGGAGTGGGCGTGAACACGCGGAGCGAGCCCAACAACTGCTGGGCGCCGCGATCAGCGAAGCCGATCAGGTTCGGGTTGCTGCCCGCGCCCTTCGGCATGGGGCACCCCTAGATATCCGGGCCGTTGACGTTCTGGCTCGGAGTTGTGCGGCCGTGGATGCCGCGTTCGAATGGTGGGGTGCACGGGCCGTGCAGGCTGAAAAAGCCACGGACTCCAGCGCCTCTGCGTCGGTCATTGCTGAACTTTTGGCTCTCTCCACGATCCGCGCTGCAGCAGGCGTGCGTGGGCCCGCGTTGGCGGCAGGGGCTCAATTGGCATCGGTCCTGGGCGATGGCGAAGCGGCGCGTCGGTTGTTTGCGGCCGCTGGCGAAGCGGCGCGTCAGGTTATCCGGTTGGCACCAACCTCGCTCGTTGCGAGAGTCGAAGCGATCCCATGGGTAGCGCGCTGCCAGGCGGCTCGCGAGCAAACACTTCTGCCCGAGCAGCTTTCGGATGTTGAGGGGCTAGTGCGTGCGCTCGGTGGCCGGGAGGATCTCCGACTTCAGTTTGAACGAATCCTGGATATGTTAGTGTTGTGGACCGGGGTTGAACGAGCCTTGCTGCTGCTGCCCGCACCCAATGGGAAGTTGATCGTGCGCTCTGCGCGGAACCTGGCGCGTACGGATCTGAAAGGTCTGCAGCTTGAGCTGAGTCGCTCGCTGGCGCAGCGTGCACTAGATGAGGGGCAACCTGTGGTTGCAGTGGATGCTCAGTATGATTTGCCCGAGGCGCACGCCAGTGTGCACGCCCTAAAGCTGCGCAGTGTGCTGGCGGTCCCGCTAATTTCCCATGGCCAGAAGCTGGGTGTTGTCTATTTGGATGATCGCATTAAACGTGGTGCTTTTGGCCCTCAAGAGCTGGGCTGGGTGGGGGTGATCGCCAGCCTGGCGGCGGTGGCGTTGGCAGACACGCGAGCTCAACTCTTGCTCCGCCGCTCCCTGCGCCGTGCCGCGCGCGCCGAAGCGCGCGTGCGTGCGACGCTCGGGCAACGGGAAGCCGAACTTGATGCAGCACAAAGAGAGCTTGCGTTGGCGCGGAAGGGGCGCAGCACGCGTTACGCCTACGACGCCATTGTCGGCGAGAGTGAGGCCATTGTGAGCATGCTCTCATTGATTGATCGGGTAGCGGGCGCCGACATCCCCGTGCTCATCGTCGGCGAGTCAGGTAGCGGCAAGGAGCTGGTTGCGCGTGCGTTGCACGTGAACAGCCCTCGAGCGAACGGCCCTTTCGTTTCCGAAAATTGCTCTGCCATCCCGGAAACCTTGTTAGAATCGGCGTTATTTGGGCACGTTCGCGGCGCTTTCACTGGCGCGACAAGCACTCGCCCCGGTCTGTTTGACGCCGCAGATGGCGGAACGCTCTTTCTCGATGAAATTGCGGAAATGAGCTTGGGCATGCAGACCAAGCTGCTGCGGGTTCTCGAAGATGGTCTCGTAAAGCCCGTTGGTTCCGAGCGTACGCGTAAGGTCAACGTGCGAGTTCTCGGGGCGACACATCGTGATCTAGAGGAATGGGTCAGCTCGGGGAGGTTCCGCAAAGATCTCTACTATCGATTGAATGTGCTGACGCTCAAGGTTCCAGCCCTCCGGGAACGCTCAGGTGACGTAATACTTCTGATCAAACACTTCATCAAACAATATTCTACAGATCGCCCTCGCAGGTTATCGCGCGGAGCCGAAGCCGCTCTCCTGTCGTATTCTTGGCCGGGCAACGTGCGACAACTCCAAAATGAGATCCGGCGTGCACTCTTGATGGCAGATGATACTATTGAGCTAGAACATCTGAGCCCACCCATCATTGGGGCCGCCCCTGGGGATGCCGCGCGCGTGGATTCGGTCAACCTGAAGGTGCGGGTAGATGCCATGGAGCGCCAGCTCGTTGGGCTTGCGTTGGAGCGAACCTCAGGCAATCAAACGCGCGCCGCGGAGATGCTGGGTGTGTCACGTTTCGGGCTGCAGAAAATGCTAAAACGCCTTGAAATCGATGCCAAAGGCTAGGTTGATCGCGGAATAAGCAGAACAGCCATGGCACAGGAGGTGTCACCTGCGAATCGAGGAATTGCGGAATAGCGGAATAGCGGGTCAGGGTGGGTGACACGCGACTGGCGCGGGTAGGGTTCGCGGAAACCTCCAGCGTTGGGCAGGGGTCGTCGCTGCGATCCGAGTAGTAAGTATGCTTACTATTCTCGGTGCCTCGCGAGGCATGCGGGGAGCGAGTACAGACGGGGCTGAGTGATTGAGGAAGAGGCTTGTTTGATTGCGCGTGATTGAGCAAAGGCAGACACGGAGTGCTGGCTAAGCGCCAATGGGTGTGAGGAGCGTTTCGCTTCGATCACGTCCGGCACTATTGGACCTCCAAACGCCAATGCTCGGGGTTTCGCGCAAGGTTGTCGCACGTGAGATCCCCGGATTTGTGGTTAGTTCGAGTTACGCTGCCACTTCAGCTTCGGCTTCGAGCTCGCGAAACAGCGGGCCGAGCTCGGGACGTGAGCGGAGTGGCTCGCAAAAGCGCGAGGCGAACTCGAGCAGCTCGCTTTCCAAGGCGCCTGCTGTTCGGCCGAGGCTTTCCAGTTGGGTTTGGTACAAATTCTGGTCGCGTTCGATGCTCTCCTCTTGGCTCGCCATGGCCTGGCGCAACTGGAGGATTTGAAACTCCAAATCTTCGACCTCGCTCTTACTGGCGTTGCAGGCGGCTTCGGCCTGGCCGAAGGCCTCTTTGGCTTGGCACCAACTTTCCATCAATTCTGCACTCACGCGGTAGGCGGCGGCGAGCTCAGTGTACGGTTCGAGGAAGCCAGAGCGCCCTTCCCAGAACATGATTTGCTGGTGTGCGGTGCGGAATGAAAGCCGCGCCTCTTCTATCGCTGCGCTCAGCTGCTTACCGATGGCGAGGGCGTCTTTGAGCTTGTCGCGGGCGCTGCTGGCGTCGAGGCCCAGCGCGTGCACCGCGTGTCCAATGCGTTGTCGCATTTCGCGACCGCTGGCGTCCACGTTCTCAAGTTTGCGTTCGTGGGCCATGGCTTCTTCGCGCTGGCTTGCGATGCGGAGAACTAAGGATTGTATGTTTTGCAAGAGCTCAGTCTGCACGCCGGGTGTTGTTGTTCCGTACGCTCGCTGGAGCATCTGGCCAAATAGCTCCACGCGCTTGCCCCACAGATCGATCGCAACTGGTGGAAGACTCTTGGATGTAGGGCGCGTACTCTCAGGAGCCTCGGAGAGATCTCGGGGTATGGGGGCTCCGAGCGCTTCAGCGATCGCGACCAAGTCCTTGTAAAGCCGATGCGCATCAACCGGGCGATCCTTCGGATCCTTCGCCATCAGCTCCAGGATCAATTTGTCCAGAGCTTCGGGCAGGCTCGGCTCCAGGCCACGCAGGCTCGGTGCCGGCTCGCTCAAATGTTTGATGAAAAGAACCGGGATTTGCTGGGACTCGAACGGTAAGCGGCCGCTCAACATTTCGAACAAGATGATCCCGACCGCATACAGATCAGCGCTTGGCCCCGCATCGATCGACGTGATGCGCTCGGGCGCCATGTACTGAGGGGTGCCGAAAACTTCCCCAGCACCGGTCAAGCGCGCGTCTTGCATCGAACGTGCGATGCCGAAATCGAGGAGCTTAACCACTTCGCTGTCGAGCCCGATATCCTGCGCCAAAAAAATGTTCTCGGGCTTGAGATCACGGTGAATCACTTGAAGGTCGTGGGCGCGTGCGAGGGCGCGTGCGATCTGGATCCCAATTGCTAACGCGCGTGGCATCGCAATTTTTCCACGCTCAAGCAACTCGGCGAGCGTCTCCCCTTCGAGTAGCTCCATGACGAGGTAGACGCAGCCGTCGTCTGTTTCGCCTTGATCAAAGATTTCTATGATGTTCGGATGGGCGAGCTTTTGCGCAGCCTTAGCTTCACGCCGAAAACGTTCGCGCATCACTTCGTTCCTGGAGAACGATTCGTTAAGAATCTTGATGGCGCAGAGCCTATCAACTAGGCGGTGCCTTGCCGTGTAGACAGTGGCCATTCCGCCCTGGCCCAGCACGCTTTGGATCTGATACCGCCCCGCCAATACGGTCCCGATACGCTCGTCTTGGATGGGCTCAAGCGTGGCACCGTCGACGAAGCATGTGCCACGATCATCTGGATACTTCAGCTTGCAGAGCGGGCAGGCCTTCATACTTTTTCCCTAAGTTTGGATGTTCTCGCGGTGGACATAAACTTTCCAGCACAAAGCTGAATGCCGGAGCTCGAGCCGGTTTTCCATAGTCAATTCTTGTGCTAGGTGCCTTGGGGCATGGCCTCAAAGGACAAGAAGCCCGCGTTTGGTGCTCAGCGGGTTGAGGTCCACGCGCCTCCCCGGTCCGAAGACCGTGTCCAGTTGGGTCGCTTGGCCATCATTGTAGCCGTGGGCTTTGTGGTGGGCGTTGGCTGGCCACGCTTGGCTGGAATCCGGTTGGCCCCGGAGCCGCCGGTCGAGGCAAGCGACGAAAAAAAGACGATCGCACCGAAGGTTGAAGAGCCCGTTCCGGAGCTGCCCGTGGCGCCTCATGTTGAGAAGCTGACGCTAGGGGAACCGCAGATCACGGCCTGCCGCGACGCGAGTGGCAAAGTGCAGAAGGTGTGCGATTCGGTTCCATTTCAGGATGTCGTCAACCCAAGACTCAAGACTCTGAGTGGCTGCGAAGCCGCGGAAGGAGCCATGGGCACGCTCTCAATTGGTTTTGAATTTAACTTCGAGAAAAATAGCGTGGAGCGTGTGATCTTGGGGAAGAGCACGACCTTGCCGTTGCCCACTGCGAAGGCACTGGTGGGGTGCATCGAGCGCGAGTTCGAAACGGCTGCGCTCACTCAGCTGAAGCATCAGTACGCGAAGTACTCCGCATTTTTTCTGGTTGAGTTTGCTCCACCTGAACCGAAAAAAGGGCAAGAGGATCAGATTCTTGAAGCTGCCGGGCGCGCCACCGTAAGTTGGGCGTTAGCACTGATTCGTGAAACGCCCAACAACGACGGCGTTGTGAAGGCTCGCGTCCAGAACGGGACACGTGTGGTCGTCACCGGCAGAAAAGCTGACTGGTACCGAGTGAAATACGATGGCCAAGGGAATGAGGGTTGGGTGTTCAAGGCAGCTATCGGACTGTAATTCTGTGGGTGAATTAGGGGGGCAATTGGCAGAGTGGCAGCTGGGCGTGCTAAGGATCGGAGGCGCATGAGCGATTCCGGCAAGAAAGACGATAAGCCTTTGGCGGTGGCGCCCACACCTCCCAAGCCGGACATCGCTCTGGTGCACGGGGTCACTCCTGATGGCGGCTATCGCATCCTCCGCCGACGCGGTGACAGCTTGGAGCTTGGCTCGGTTCACCCGCTGGTGGAAGGTAAACCGCTCCAAGGTGAAGTGGTCGCGCTTCGGCCGCGCCAAGAATTTCCTCTCTTATGTGACGTTGAAACGCTTTTCACGGGGCCAGCGCCGAGCCGAACCGATACCGCAAGCCCCGTTGTCGCTGCGCCGCCTCGGCACAAGAAAGGGCCAGCACAGGTTTCAAACGATAGCTACAGAGAGAATTGGGACGTGATTTGGAGCCGTCGCAAGAAGGACGAAGCGGTTAACTGAAGCCTAATTATCTCAGCGGCCAACTGAAGCCTAATTATCTCAGCGGCCAACTGAAGTTTACTAGCGTGGGCTCAAGGCTAAAAATCCGTCGAAAGTGCCTGTACCTTCGAGCGGGCGATTGCGAATGTGGCATCGGTGCCGGTGCGTCTTAGGTAATAGATGCTCATGTTCCGCCAGCTGTCTCCAGCGCCTATCTGACACTCTATTTTTGCTTCCCGGGGATCGCGGGGGGTGGCCTCCACGGTCAGCCACGGGCGCGCTAGTCTTTCCAACCCAAGGGCTGGCCCAGGGTGCAAAGCCGCCTCCGCGCGCAGGCTGCCCAGCGCTTCGAGCACTTCTTCGGCTCTTTTCTGCACGTCGCGCCCGAGCTCATCGGTTGCGACCCAAGTGCCTCCGCGCGCCTTTAGCGTGAGCTTGTGGCTGTTGCTGCGGATCACGATGTTGGAGGCCCAATCCGGCAAGACTTGGCAAAGTCCGCGGTCGAAGGCCCAGGCTGTGACTGTTTCGAAGCTCGACGTCGGCAGCACAAACACACCGTCAAGCGTGTCAACGCTGGCATAATAACCACCAGGCGCGCGCGCTCCGACGCGCAATGTAATGTCGCTCGGCAACGTGGGCTTCGCGCTATCCGGATCCGTTTTGTTGAGAGAGATCTGAAGCGTCCAGGCTGCCTGCCCTGAAAGCCAGTGGTGTGCTGCGGGCGTATCTGCCACCCAGCGCTCGGTATCGAGCGCTGAGAGTGTACCGACGATTGTATCGACCACCGAGGCGTCGTGTTGGACTCCTTTCGGAGACGAAAGCTCGTAAACGCCGAGAGCCTGTTGCTCGAAGGCTTGCTCGAATCCTGGGCCCTTTACGCTGACCCGGGCGATGCGTGCGCGTGGGATATCCAGAACCTTGAGAGGCTTGAGTAGCGTGGCATCCGGACGGAGTACTGCCGTTTCAGGTTCGGAGAGTGCGAAGACCGCACCGTCACTGGCGCGCTCCAGCAGGCGCTTTCCCTCGGCATCGGGAGCCCCCAAGCGTGCCGATTCGGTAAAATGAGGTGCGTCAGAGAATGACTGGGATTCAAGCTCAATCAGTGTGATCGGAGCTAGGAGCGGCGCGGGTGCGAGCAAGGGCTCTCCGCGCACAGCAAGTATTGCCTCCAGCCGCCGGTTGCCCACTTCGAGAGCCACGGGGCTTTTGGCGGGCTCCTTGAGCACGAAGGCTTTGTCCGCACGCTGCAACACCAACGCTTGAGCCCCGGAAACTATCCTAAGTTTCTCGATCTCATCCGGCCGCAGCCAAAATAGAGCATTCCCGCGCAGCTCCTCCTCCGTCAGGCGCAAACGTTCCAAAAAGCTTCGTTGGACGCAGAGCGCGAGTGGATCTGGCTCAGATCTCACGGCCAACGAGAGATTCTTGTCGGTTGGGCATTCTCCGCCAAAGCTCAGAACAGCTTTGGGATTTGAGCGGTCTTTCGGCAGTAGTGTGATTCTAAAGCGCGCGGTGTCAGCGCCTTGCCTTGCCTGCGCGAGATTCAAGTCAGTTGCCACAGCATCGTCCATGTCCACGAGTGCTTCAAAGAGTGCTTGAATGCGTTGGCGTTGGGCGACGCTACGACGCCCCGTTGTCACAAACCAGATCCCTTGCTCGCTCCGCTCCAGGCTGAAGTTGGCCGTTGGCGTGTGGTTCTCTAGGCCCCGCACTTCCGCTGAGCCATAGGGCAAAAATTGAATACGTCGGAGCGTGTTGAGATCAAATTGCCAGCCCGCTGTGAGTTCCTTCCCGACCACGTAGACGTTTGCCTCTTTCGAACCGGCGCGGCTCACCTCGACATAGGCCGAACCCTCAGCTCCGACGACGTTCGCGCCCAAACGGAGTGTGGAAGCGTGCTCGTTTTCCACAAAAGAAAGCTCAAATGGTGGCGCATTGAGCCCCCAGCGAACGCGATCCGCGGGGGTGAACTCAAGCTCCCTCTGGAACGTTGCGAGCTCCAAGCTGCGCAAAAGCTTCTCAACCAACGCGGCGTCGGCGTCGCCTTGAACGGGAGCCGTGATTTCCCAACTTTCGCCATCAAGGGAGCGATCCCGCTTGAGCACGAAGTGCTGCGTCGCGCGCCGTAGACTGATCTCGGTGATATCGGCTGGGTGAATGTTCGGGAAAAGATGATGGGCTCGAAGTTGCTGCTCATCGCTGCTGGCCGTCAGCGTGGTTGCCACTACGAACAGAAGTGAGACGACCGCCATGCCAAGTGCCGAAAACGTGATCCACAAGCGGCGTGCGCGCTCAGTCATGTTGCCCCGCGCTTTCCTTGCGCGAGCGCTCTTCGCCTCTTCTGCGGCGCAGCAGAACCCAAGCACCCAAGCAGAGCACGGAGAGCGGCATGTAGATCAGGACATAGCGAAAAAGCTCGGTGAGCGAGGCTTCAGACAAGGCAAGGCCCGCTGGATGAGTCGGTTTTTCAGGCACATTGACCAACGAAGGGCGCGCTAGGAGCCAAGAGATGGCGCTTTCGACAAACAGCTTACCGCCCATCCAAGTTGGATCTTGAAACGTCCGAGACCAAGCAAGATTCCCAGCGCCCACCAGGACGACGCGGCTTGGCTTGTTGGCCTGCTGAGTCTTGCGCTCGAAGGCGAAGGCCAGGGTGAGCGGACCTCGGTGTTCGGCGTCGCTCAGCGTCGGTTGTCGCTCGGCGTCGGCGAAGAGCCCAGGCGTATTAATGCTAAAGGAAGCATCTGAAGTTTCCAGAAGCGGTGTCAAGGTTGCTGGATTGGCCGTTCCGAGGAGCGAGAAAGATTGCGCTGAGCTGACAAGCAGTCGGTACTGAACTTTGCTCCCTGGGCGCGCCAGCGCTTGAGTCACCGCGTGGGGCTTTGAGTCAACAAAGAAGGTTTCCCCGATCCCAGAAGGCAAGCGTAGCTCGGGCTCGCCTTCAATGACGACATCACGTCCAGCCCGAAGACCGAGCTCGCTCAGCCAGGACTCTAGCCCCGTCAGTGCAACTTCAGAATGCGCCAAATTTGGCGGCAAAAATGCCAAAATTCTGCCCCCCGCTTGGGTGTAGGCCATCAGGCTGGCCGTAGCTTCTGCTGACCAACGGCGTTCAGGAGCCGCAATGAGTACAGCATCACAGTCTTTCAACGGTTCGGTTCGGAGTGGGGGACTGAGATCGACAGAAGTTACCCCGTAGTTGTTCTTGGTGAGCTCCGCTACCCAGGCGCTCAAGCCCTGTGGGCCGGTGTTCTCCTGCGACAACTCTTCATGCCCGGTGGTAAGGCAGATGCGCAAGGATTTGGCGGCTTGTAGGTTGCGGAGGCCCTCGGTGAGCGCCTGCTCTAGCTTGGGCTGGTTGTTGCCCGTGTGTTCGTCGTAGCGTACGATATTTTCGAGCGTGATGAACCAGCGCTTCTGGTCCTGAGCCAATACGATGACCGCGTCTGTCAGGACCCGACCATCGTCTGTCTTGCCGGCGACGATGCCGTACTTCGCGCGGAGCGCGGCGAAGGTGGTGGGGTCGCGATCAGGATCGACAAAGCGTGGACGAAGGAGCGTCGTTTTGGCGCCATACGCGGCCAGAAGCTGTCGCACATTACTGCTCAGCGGATCTGCTTGAGCGAGGAAAACTGTGACTTCCACTGGCTCACGGAGTGCGCCGAGCGAATCCTCGGTGGCTGACGATAGCGTGTAGAGTTGGGCGCTCGTGAAATCCCAACGCACATAGAAGCGATGCACCAGAATGTTGACGCACACTGTGGTGACCGCCATGGCAGCGACCGCCACGGCCGACAAGAGCCCAAAGGAGCGCCCGAATTTCCTCAAAAGCTGTTGAGGTTTCAGCTCCAACGCCATGAATCGACTACCTCCGTTGTCACGAAGAGAGCCAAAACTACCAAGCTCAGATCGAAGACAACGCGTCGGAGATCGACGATGCCTTTGCTGAATTCCTCCATGTGGCTCAGCATCGAGACGTGCGAACAAATGGCATGCAGGGGGCCTGGCTCGAAGATGAACTCTCCGACACCCAACACAAAAATGCCAAACTGCAAAAGAACACTGAGCATGAGCGCCGCAAGCTGGCTCTGGGTGAGCGCGCTCATCAGCGTCCCGATTGCCAGATAAGCCGCCCCCAACAGCGAAAGCCCGAGGTAGCTGCTAGCGACAACCCACGGATCGACCACGCCGGTTTCCCGCAGAATTACCGGATAAACGAGCGTGGGGCTCCACATGAGCAGGTACGTGGTGAACGTTGCCAGGTACTTGCCGAGTACAATTGCAGAAGCTCGTACCGGTGCGGTGAGCAGGGGTTCAATGGTGCCACTTCGTTGCTCTTCAGCGAAGGAACGCATGCTCAGGGCGGGGCACATGAGGAGCAGGGTCATCAGCAAGAAGATGGAGCCTTGCCCGAAGTAGGATTCGATGGGGCCGTTGTCGAAACTAAGCTCGGTGGCGCCCGAGAAATGCAATACGATCGAGTAGAAGACTCCGCCCTGAAGCAACAGAAACGTTGTGAGCAGGATCCAGGCAACCGGCGTGACCCAAAGCGCCCAAAGCTCGCGCCGATAGATCGCCCAAAAACCCGTCATGAGCGGAGCTCCTCACGCTGGGCAGCGGGCCTGTCTGGGAGCGGTGTTGGTTGAGCTTCGGTGAGGGCAGAGAAGACTTCCTCCAGTTTCGCGCGTGCCGTCTCCACGCGTCGGACGCCGACCTGGTGCTCGACCAGCTGAGTCACTGCTTTTTCCAGTTGAAGCTCAACATCGCTGACGTCAGGCGTCCACTCTGTTTCTAAGGTGAGAATCTGTGAGTGAGACGCTTCTACCTGCGAGAGGGTCTTGGCACCCAGGCTTTCGAGCAAGCTTTTTGCCACACCCGGGGCATCGCGCAGCTCCCAGTACACCCGTCGCGATTGGCGGGACCGCAGCAGCTCCCCGATCGGCCCTTCCGCCACCAACTGGCCCTGATGCAGCACTAAGGCGCGTTCACAGATCGCCTCCACTTCAGACAGGATATGGGTCGAGAGCAGCACGGTGTGCTCGCGCGCCAAACTATGAATCAGTTCGCGCACTTCTCGGATTTGGTTCGGATCGAGGCCGGCTGTCGGTTCATCCAAGATCAAAAGCGGCGGATTAGACACCAACGCATCGGCCAGCCCCACGCGTTGTCGATAGCCTTTGGAGAGGTGGCCAATCACGGTGTTGCGCATGTCTGCGACGCGCGAAAGGTCCATCGCGCGTTGGACAGCAAGCTTCCGTTCTCGGCGCGGTACGAGCTTCAACGCCGCACGAAAAGCGAGGTATTCAGCCACGCGCATTTCAGGATACAGCGGCGCGGCCTCGGGCATGTAGCCGATGGCCCGGCGCGCTCGCATGGGCTCTTCGGAGACATCGTGGCCGAGAACTCGGACCGTACCTCGGCTAGGCCCCAAGAAGCCTGCAAGCATGCGGAGCGTGGTGGTCTTCCCGGCGCCATTCGGACCCAAGAACCCAACCACCTGGCCTGCGCTGACTGAGAACGAAAGGTCGCGGACCGCGCTGAACGCTCCATACTCTTTGCTCAAGTTCAAAGCCTCGATCATGGGGACCGGGCGGAGGCATAGCATGCGTCAGGGGAAAGCTAGAACCTGGGCATTCCCGCGCCTTCCACTTGCCAAATTTCCCGCGCATACGCGTCGATCACCCGGTCGCTCGAGAAGATGCCCATATTGGTTGAGTTCAAGATGGATTGGCGCAGCCAGTGTTCCTCGTTGCGGTAGGCTTCGCCGACACTGTGCTGGCAGATGCGGTAGCTGCGAAAATCGGCGCACACGAAATACGGGTCGTGATAGCGCAGGCCGTCGAGCAAGGGCTTGAACTTGTCGCGATTGCCGTGAGAAAAAGTACCTCGTTCAATGCTGTCGAGCACCGCTTTGAGTTCTGGATCGGTTTCCCAGATCGCCTGAGGGCGGTATCCCTGCGCGCGCCGGTGTTCGACTTCATCTGAAGTGAGGCCGAAAACAAAGATATTCTCTCTACCTACAGCCTCCAGGATCTCAACGTTCGCGCCGTCGAGCGTTCCGATCGTGAGCGCACCGTTGAGTGCGAATTTCATGTTGCTCGTGCCGGAGGCTTCAGTGCCAGCCAACGAGATCTGCTCGGACACCTCTGCCGCAACCACAAGCTTTTCCGCGAGGGAAACGTTGTAATCCGGTACGAACACGACGCGGAGCTGAGCGCTCACTTTCGGATCAACCTCCAGCACCTGGGCGACGCCTGTGATGAGCTCAATGATCGACTTAGCAGTTACATACCCGGGAGCCGCCTTGCCTCCGAACAGGTAGGTGCGTGCAGGGCCGGTTGGCTTGCCGCTTAGAATGTCGTGATACTGTGCGATGATCTGCAAGATATTGAGGAGCTGCCGTTTGTATTCATGCATCCGCTTGACCTGCACGTCGTACACGGATGCTGGATCCACAACGAACCCGAAAGTGTCGCGAAGGTGCACGCTCAAGTGCTCTTTGTTTTGGCGCTTCACCCGTTGCCACGCCCGACGAAATTCCGCATTCTCCGCGAAGGGTGAGAGCCTGTGGAGCTCCTCCAGGTTGGTGACCCAGGCGTCGCCGATGTGCGAGGTGATCAGCCGGGAAAGCCCAGCGTTCGCCGCGAGCAGCCAGCGGCGCGGCGTGATACCGTTGGTCTTGTTGTTGAATTTTTGGGGGGTCCATTCGGCGAAGTCACGAAACAGACGCTCCTTAATAATGTTGGTGTGGAGCTTGGAGACACCATTCACCGAGCAGCTTCCCACGATCGCCAAGTGAGCCATGCGCACGCGTCGGCTGCCGTTCTCATCGATCAGGGACATGCGACGGAGCCGCTCAGTCTCCCCCGGATACGCTTTTCGAACGTCTTCCAAGAAGCGCCGGTTGACCTCATAGATGAGTTGGAGGTGCCTTGGCAGCAAACGCTCCATTAGGCTCACCTCCCAATGCTCCAACGCTTCTGGCATGACGGTGTGATTGGTGTAGGCAAAGGCTTGCGTTACCGAACTCCAAGCGGCCTCCCAGGGCAGATGGTGTTCATCGAGAAGGATGCGCAGGAGCTCCGCGACAGCGATCACGGGATGCGTATCATTGAGCTGAAAAATAGCCTTTTCGTGGAGATTGTCTAGCGTTGGGAATGTTACAAGATGGCGAGCGATCACATCTTGCAACGTGGCAGAGACAAAGAAATACTCCTGCTTGAAGCGAAGCTCACGCCCTTGGTCCACCATGTCGTTGGGGTAAAGAACGCGCGAAATATTCTCCGTGGCATTCTTATCATAGAGCGATTGCAGGTAATCGCCGCGATTGAAATCCGCGAAGCTGAATTCACGAGCCGCCTTGGCAGACCAAAGGCGTAGCGTGTTGATTATTCCATTCCGGTAACCTGGGATCAAGATGTCATGTGCCATTGCCATGACCACATCTGCAGCTTCCCAGTGATAATGGTCCTTGCCGTCGCTCGAGGTGGCACGATGCACTCGACCACCAAAGCGTACGGGAAAAATGCGCGAAGGTTTCTCGACTTCCCAGGGATTGCCGTAGCGTAGCCAGTTATCGGCACGCTCCAGCTGCGCACCATTGGCTATTTCTTGCCGAAAAATGCCGTATTCGTAGCGGATCCCATAGCCGACGGCTGGCAGCCCAGCGGTGGCCATCGAATCCAAGAAGCAGGCGGCGAGGCGCCCGAGGCCTCCGTTGCCGAGCCCTGCATCTTGCTCTTCAGCCAACAGGTCCTGAATGTCGTAGCCGAGCTCGGCCAGGGCTTCCCGAACCGGTTCATACAGCCCAACATTCAAGAGATTGGTTTCAAGCAAGCGCCCCAGCAGAAACTCGAGCGACAGGTAATACACGCGGCGGGCGGTTGGGCTGTCTGCTCGGTGTTGTGTCTTGTTCCAGCGATCGACCATGCGATCCCTGACCGAGCGGGCTACTGCCCAGTAGAAATCGAGTGGGGTGGCGCTCGACTCATCGGTCACGCGCGTATATTCGATGTGGTTTGCGATGGACCGCTTGATCGAATCTTTGTCTAGACCAAGATCAGACGACGTGAGGTAGCTTTCTTCGGCCTTCTGCATGCGGCCAAAGTACACCGAGTTCGAGCTGTTGCCCAATTGCTGCAGACCTGCGTTGCAACTCAACGGCGAACCGCGCGCCTGAGAGCAACGCTACAAATTCACGGCGTTGCGCGGAGCGCCCGCTAAAAATGCGCGAACATTCTCAATGGTTGCTTGCATCAAGCGTTGCCGGGCCTCGAACGATGCCCAAGCAATATGGGGAGTGATGACACAGTTGGGGGCCAATAATAGCGGATTGGCAGCGCTAGGCGGCTCTGTGGAGAGAACATCCAAACCCG
>Ga0209490_10000481_pt1 | contig 39638 bp, 21 predicted proteins | sample MAT06_FD_187209 | JGI IMG/M metagenome (GOLD analysis project Ga0209490, IMG submission 187209) | Freshwater microbial communities from Lake Fryxell liftoff mats and glacier meltwater in Antarctica - MAT-06 (SPAdes) (version 2) | ecosystem: Environmental > Aquatic > Freshwater > Ice > Liftoff...
GCTGTTCTGCAACGGTGACAGTAACGATACAGTCCACTTCCGGCATTGCAGCAGCGGTGAGCGGCAGCGTACCACCCTCCTGCTTCGGCGGCGGTAACGGCGCTGTCACCATCACGGTAACCGGCGGCGTGGCACCTTATAACTACGCGGTGAACGGCGGCGCTCAACAAACGGCTCCGGGATCACCGATCACGATCAACGGTTTGACGGCTGGTCAGGTGATTGTCAATATCACCGATGCCAACGGTTGCACGGCTTCCGTAACGACTACTTTGACACAACCAACACAGGTGGTGTTAAGCGTAACGAATACGACCCCAGCGGCTTGCGGCCAGTCGAATGGCTCCGCCACCATCAGCGCAACAGGCGGTACCCCGGGTTATACTTACCTGTGGCCAAACAGTGCGACGACTACGACGGTGAATAACTTAGCCGGCGGCACTTATACGCCAACGGTAACGGACAGCAGAGGCTGTTCTGCAACGGTGACAGTAACGATACAGTCCACTTCCGGCATTGCAGCAGCGGTGAGCGGCAGCGTACCACCCTCCTGCTTCGGCGGCGGTAACGGCGCTGTCACCATCACGGTAACCGGCGGTGTGGCACCTTATAACTACGCGGTGAACGGCGGCGCTCAACAAACGGCTCCGGGATCACCGATCACGATCAACGGTTTGACGGCTGGTCAGGTGATTGTCAATATTACCGATGCCAACGGTTGCACGGCTTCCGTAACGACTACTTTGACACAACCAACACAGGTGGTGGCAACAGCAACACCAACCAATGGTAACTGTACGAACAACGGTTCTATTTTGGTAACAGCAGCAGGCGGCACGGCACCATACACCTACACTTGGACAGGTAACTTGAGCGGTAACAACCCAACCAATGTACCTGCGGGATCGTATACTGTAACGGTAAAAGATGCGAACAACTGTATTGCAACGGCAACGGCAACGGTAGCCAATCCGTGCTGTGTACTGGCTGCAACCGTGACGGCTTCTACCAATGTATCCTGCTTCGGCGGTAACAACGGTACAGCCACCATTACGGTAACGGGCGGCAGCATTCCATACACTTACACGGTAAATGGCGGTGCCGCTCAAACATCGAATAGTGCAATATTTACTGTAAATAACCTGACCGCAGGTACGAAGACGATTAATATCTCCGGTGCTGGTTGCACGGCAACAACGGTCACTGCGGTTATCACGCAACCGCTGGCAGGTTTGGCAGTAAATGCTACCTCCACGCCGGCGGCTTGCGGTGCGAATAATGGAACGATCTCAACAGTTGTTTCCGGTGGCACAGCACCTTATGTTTACGCTTGGACAGGCGGCCTCACGGGTCAGAATCCAACAAACGTGACAGCAGGTACTTATACCGCAACGGTAACAGATGCGAAGGGTTGTACAGCAACAACTACCGTAACAGTAACTGGCAGCAATGCCCTCACGGCTACTGGCTTAGGTGCTGGCAGCGGTTGCACAGCAGGCAGCACGACGGGATCGGTCGCCATCAATGTGAGCGGCGGCGCAACACCTTACGCTTACAACTGGCAAAGCACCAGCAGCTCGCTCACGGGTTCCGGTACCGGATTGTCTATCAGCAATCTGCTGCCGGGCACTTACGATGTGACCGTCCGCGATGCCAACAATTGCTCCGCAATCATTAGAGCAGTAGTAGTACCACAAGGCGGTACTGGTATCACATTAGGAACAGCACACGTATGCGCTGCTTCCTGTGGTCAGAACAATGGCGAAGTAGAAATCACCGTAGCCGGCGGTACGGCTCCATACAGCGTAAACTGGACGGGTGGTAATTTGAGCAATCAAACAATCCTCCCCATCAAAGTGACTGGTTTGGGAGCAGGTGCTTACACCTTTACGGTAACGGATGCCAGCGGTTGTTCCGGTGTGGTATCGGTAACGGTACTGAATACTACTGGTCTGATGGTAGGTGCTACGCCACAATGTGCCACTTCTTGCGGCGGTAATGATGCGAAGATTACGATTGCGGTAGGTACTAACTCCACCTTCACGTATAATTGGAACAACGGTACCACCACCGGCACCGGAGCGGCTGCATCCCAGCCATTCGTGATTGGTGGGCTGATAGCAGGTACTTATTTCATCACGGTAACTTCTGCAACCGGCTGCTCTGCCATCGTTGGTACGGTCATCGAACATCCGAATGCCTTTACCCTCACGGCAAATGCAAACGGCGTGACTTGTAACAACGGATTGGACGGTAAGATCACCGTAAACATCAACGGCGGCGCACAACCGTTTAGTTACAACTGGAATAATAACGTAACTACAGCAACGGGTGGTGGCATCAATGCACAAACATTTATGCTGACTAACTTAGTAGCAGGTACTTACCAGATCACAGTAACGGACGAAAACGGCTGTACTGCTACGATTACTTCAAGAATCGGCGGCAATGTCGGTGGTGTCGTCTTTAATGACTACAATACAGATGGTGTCTTTAGCCCGAACGAAGTAGGATTGGATAGCATCAGAATATACCTCTACGAATGTAATAACCCGATTGCGGTAGATTCAGCGTGGTCAAATGCAAATGGTCAATACCTCTTCCAGAATTTGACCAACTATCCATACCGTGTTGAATTTATACCGATACATGATCTTGATTTCATCCATCCATCATTTGCTGGTGCCAACAATGGTACTTCGGTACAATTTGTTGTGACGGCCAATTGTAATATGGCGGCTGGATTTTACTACCCGGATGAATATTGCCAAACCAACCCGGATGTGGCGTTCTCTGCCTTCACGCAGGGGGCTGCTAATCAGGTAACGGAAGCGGCAGTAGCTATGTTCCCATACAATGCTGTTGATCGCAGTGCGGTATTTGGTAAAATTCCGGCCAGCAACAAACTCGGCTCGGTCTATGGCCTCGCTTACGACCCGCTCCGCAAATACCTCTACGCGGCTGCATTCCTCAAGCGTCACGTAGGCTTGGGTGAAAAAGGCTTAGGCGGTATTTATCGCATAGATTATAGCACCGCAACACCCGTAGTAACTTCCGTCTATACCGTGCCAAACGTGGGTACAGTGGTTCGTCCTTCGGATGTAGGCGCTTCAAACAGCCCAAGCCAGGATACCGATGCCTTTGGCAAAGTAGGTAAGGTCGGTCTGGGTGACTTGGATATCTCGCCAAATCGCGATAAGTTGTGGACGATCAATCTGAACAACAGCACGTTGATTAAGATTGAAAACATCCTCGCACCGAATCCGATTTCAACGGAAATTCCAATTGCTTCCGCTCCTGTCTGTGGCAACGGCACCTTCCGCGCATTGGGTATCGAAACTTACCGTGACAAAGTATACGTCGGTGGCGTATGCACGGGCGAAAATGGTGGCGCTTCTTCCGATCTTACCGCTTCCATCCACGAGTACAACGTACGAACGGGTCAATGGAGAATGGTGTTGAACTGGAGCCTTGCCCTCCCGGCATACAATCACGGCGACATTGTCGGCAGCGTCAACCAAAATCTGGCACAATGCCGTGAATGGGAAACCTGGACAGATGTTTACACAGAGCGTAACCTCGTAGCCAACACAGGTTCCGGCGAACCGGCTCAAATATTCAATGGTAACTTTGAAATCGTGGGTGGTGGTCCAACCGGCGCAGAATTCCGCTGCCGTGGTCAGGCTATGATCTCCGATATAGAAGTCACCCGTGAAGGTCTGATGATCATTGCCATGATGGATCGTACCGGACACCAGTTAGGCTATCGCCAATTGCGTCCGAATACAGTTGTCGGCAATCCAGTTTCGGCCAGCCCGGGCGGTGATGTGCTGGTAGCTTATGAGGTAACAAATAATAACTGGCAGTTGGAAAACAACGGTACTATTCCGGGTCTCAACCGCACCAGTTTGCTGGGCGCAAACTCCGGCGATGGTCCTGGTGGTGGCGAGTTCTTCTACGACAATACCCGCTATACGCACTTAGATGCCGACGGTGGCGGCCTGTTGTATATCCCGGGCCGTTCAGAAGTGTTAAGCGTCATCCTCAACCCGAATACCTCTGAGTATAACTTCGGTGGTGGGGTAACTTATTACGACTTGACGGATGGTAGTACGACGCGCTTAGACCTGACGCTCCTTGACCCGACTACGAACTCGGTTGGCCTCGGTATGGCAAACTCGGTGGGTGATCTGGAAGCGTTCTGTAACCCGGCACCGCTGCAAATTGGTAATTATGTGTGGAATGACCAGAACCGCGACGGCGTTCAGGATGCTTGCGAAGACCCAATTCCGGGTGTACATATCAGCCTCTACAACGCAGTAACCGGCAACTTGCTGGCTCACACCGTGACGGGTCAGGATGGTGAATATTACTTCACCGGAATTGGCAGACCTAGCGAAACCTGGATTTCAACTTCAGGATTTGACAGTGTTCAGGCTGATACGGATTACCGCATCGTATTTGGTAAAAATGCAACGGCTGTTCAGTTCAATACCACTACTGCTAAACTGACAGTAGCAGCGATTGAATACGAACTGACGGTTGCCAATGCAGGAGTAGGTCGCCGCCCGGATTGGAATGATTCAGATGCACAAATTGCCAATGCGGCAGGCAAACCGTGGGATCGCTTCCCGACGATTGCACACCGCACCGGTGGTGAAGGCGCTACTAATCATACTTTAGATGCGGGCTTCTTCTCTGACCGCGACGGTGATCTGGAAGCGTGTGCCAACAACAATGCCGGCACAACAGCTATCTTTGATCTGAAGAAAGCAAATAAAATTGTGGATCCGGCTGGAAAAGCAACAGTGACTTACCACGCTACCGAAGCCAACGCAAATGCCGGCCAGGCAGCATTGAATAACCTTTATGAGGGTACCAGCGGGCAAATCATCTATGCACGGGTAAAAGAAGGAGTAACTACTTCGATTATTCCGTTGACCTTGAAAGTCCGTCTACAACCAGTAGCACAAGTAGCAGAACTGCGCGCTTGTCCTCAAACATTTGATGGTACTTCTGCTAAGTTCTCCTTGTTTAAAGTAGAAAATCAGGTTACGGGTGGTAATAACGAATTAACGGCTACTTACCACACCTCTCAGACAGATGCACAGCAGGGTATTAACCCGCTGCCGTTTGATTATATTTCTGCCTCCAAATATATCTGGGTACGGGTAGAAAATCGCGGCGGCTGCTTCGATATTGACATTGTAAACTTGGTTGTATTGCCAAGTCCGGGTGTTGAATTGGATCACAAAATGGCAACCTGTCCGGGTGCAAATGACGGCTCTATCACTGCCAATGTAACAGATGGCCCATCCAATTACACGTTCTCGTGGTCAAATGGTGTCACGCAAGGCCCAATCACTGATCTGCACACGAAATTGGACGGTATTGATGCTGGTTTGTACACCGTTACCATCAAAGACGGCAACGGATGTACCGCAGTATTCAACGAAACAGTGGGTGCTGCAACGCCATTCGTAATGAAGGAAATTGCCAACCAGGCAGTATGCCCGAACACACCAATCACGCCGATCTTGACCATTGCCAACCAGTTTGGTGCGCAATATAGTTGGACAGGTGGTGCAGCAGTAGGTTTGGTAGACGGTACTTCTAATAGTTTCAGTCCGTTTATCCCGGCCTTTACCGCAACATCCGGTACCGCTATCGTGACAGTGACTGCAACCTACGGAATTTGTAAAGTAGTAGAAGAATTTGAATTAAAAGCGAAAGATGTGGTTGCACCAGTGGCCAATTGCAAAGATATTTCACTTGCATTGGTCAATAGTACCACCACGATTAATCCGCAAATACTGGATAATGGTTCTACCGATAACTGCGCGGCTTACAGCCAGTTGACCTTCGTGGCAACACCTGCCACCTTTACGGAAAACAACGTGGGTATCAATACTGTAACGCTGACAGTGACGGATCCAAGTGGCAATTCTGCCATCTGTACGGCATTGGTATCAGTAGATGCTGCGCTGCGCTGCGATGAGACCGCCAACAATGCATCCTTGTGGAATACACAAAACTGGTGGGATCCGGTACACGTACAAAATGACCTGAGCGAAACACTCGTGCAATTGACTGCTAACGGAATAGACAGCTGCGCAACAGGAGACCTGACCATTCGTTATGAATTGTGGCTCGACCTCGACCGCGACGGCAAACTCGAAACAGTAGTGAACAGCGCAAACCTGCCACCAGCTAATACCATCTACTTCAACAATGCAGCCAATGCCAACTTCGCAGGTGGCCAGACCCGCAGTTTTGATACGCGTTTGGTAGCAGCCAACCAGAAGTATCGCTTCGCGATTGAAACAATTAAGAGTGGTAACACGGTAAGTGCACAGATTCGTTGGAATAACACCCTGTCACCCAACAACTTTGTATTGCCGGAATTGCCCCACGGTAAACACTTGGTGAAATGGTTCTTCTCCGATGTATGCGGCAACAAACGCACTGCAGAACAAACCTTCGAGTTGAAAGACTGCCGTAAACCAGTGCTGGAGTGCAAACCGGCGGCTACCATGAATGTAGGCATCAACGGTTCTGTCACCTTGTCCGTAAATGACCTGCTACAGTTCTCCTTAGATAACTGCACGCCTTCCGGTCAGTTGCGCTTTAGCATCGGCCTGCCAAGCGGTACCATTGTACCGCTGGATCCGAACGGAAATGCCATCTCTAATATGGCCTTCAACTGTGAAGACATTGGCACACACCAACTGCGCGTATGGGCTACGGACAAAGCCGATAACTCTGATTTCTGTCAGACAACGGTCACCATCCAGGATCCATACAACCGCTGTAGCAGCCGCCTGACCATCGGTGGCAATGTTAAGACGGAAGCAGAACTGGGAGTAGCCGCAACAGCAGTAGAATTACAGGCTACGAACCCATTGGTTCCGCCAGTAACAATGGCACACAACAGCAACGAGACAGGTGCTTACATTTTTGATAAAGCGGTTGTTTTGGGTTCCAACTTCACCGTGACACCTGTTAAAGACGAAGATCCGCTCAATGGCGTGAATACACTCGACTTGTCCATCATCTCTGATCACTTACAAGGCATTACGGCCATCACTTCACCTTATAAGTTGATTGCTGCCGATGCCAATAAAAGTGGATCCGTAACAGCCTTCGACGTGGTTCAATTGCGTAAATTAGTATTGGGTACCATCAAAGAATTGCCATACAATACATCCTGGCGTTTTGTTGATCGCGCTCACGTGTTTGCCAACCCGACCCAACCGTTTGAAAGTGAATTGCCAGAAACCATTTCTTTGGCAGATTTGCGTGGAGATAACCTGAGCAATAACTTTGTTGCCATTAAAGTAGGTGACGTAAGCGGCGACGCGAAGGTCAACCTCCAGGCTCAAACGGAAGACCGCACCAATGGCATCCTGCTGTTTGAGGTGGACGACCGCAAAGTGAAAGCCGGAGAATTGGTAGAAGTCACTTTCAATGCAGCCGAGCGGGTACCGGGTTATCAGTTTACACTGAATACCACGAACCTCGAAGTGGCAGACATCCTGCCGGGCGAGAACATGACGTTGGATAACTTCGGCGTGTTCAAATCTGAATCAGCGATCACTACCAGTTGGAATGGCCAAAATATGGCCACCTTCACGGTGAGATTCCGCGCTAAAACATCCGGTCAGTTGAGTAAAATGCTGAGCGTTTCTAACCGCATCACGCGAGCAGAAGCCTACAGCGCCTCAAAAGAGCGGATGAACGTAGCCCTGCGGTTCAACACGAAGAACGGCGTTGCTCTGGTAGAAGGCGTGAAATACGAACTCTATCAGAATGCACCTAACCCGTTTGTGAACCACACGGTGATCGGGTTCTACCTGCCGGAAAGTACTACTGCCACACTCACCGTATTTGCGGCTGACGGGCGAGCAGTTTATTCGGAAAAAGGCGACTTCAACAAAGGTTACAATACCTTTACCGTAGAAGCCGAAGAGTTGCAACGCAGCGGAATGCTCTACTATAAAGTGGCTACTGACAAGTGGAGCGAAACGAAGCAGATGATCCAGATGAAGGAATAAAATGAATAGGGTAGGGGTTGCGGTAACCTAAATGCTCAACCCTTCTCCTCCTCAGCAATAAATGTGACACGCACCCTGCACCAGCATCAGCCGGTAGCAGGGTGCGTTTGTTTTATCACTGGCAGTCAATTCCTCAACTCCTCAATTCTTCAATTTTTCAATTTACATACAACTTTTCGTAGCGAGGATACGCCAATAGGAAAATTTCCTCCTGTTGAATAATGCGAAAACTTCCTGTACCATTATTATCTTTCTTTTTAATGCTTGTTAATACCTGCTTGTCTGCACAAGCAGGTGTGTTTTATAAAACTAATCCGCTCCCAACGCATTACTTTCTGGCACCAACCGGTTTTTCCTTAAAAGACGGGGAACGAATTTACCACAACCAGTTCATCGCTATCCATCACGTCAGCACGGGCAAGGCAAACAACAAGGTGTTGGGATGGGGATTTGTCCCGACTTTTGTATTGACTGGCGATTTGGATTATATTCCTGTTTGGGTCAGCGGCCGTAAATCGTTTTCCTTTGGGGAAGGGCGCCCAAAAATCACGATTGGCGGCGTAGGAATTGACCTTCCCAAAAAAAATGAAGGCGATGCGTTTGCCTTGTATAGTTCCGTTACTTTTGGCAATAAAGATAAAAACCTGACGGCAGGTGTGCTGGGTATCAATGATGCTACGAAAAATGCCAGATTTCCCTTTCTATGGGCCATCACCTTGCACGGTATGGTACGGGCCGGATTGCGTACGTGGTTGATTACGGAAAATTATGTTTTACAAACCCCCGAGCCATATTCCTTTCTTTCTATCCATGGAGTGCGCATATTGAAACCGAAATTCGCTTTTGAGGCGGGCCTGGCTTTTGGTCGCCTGTCGCTTTTTGATGGCGAAACCAGCCGTGCACCTTATTTCGCTTTACCCGTTTTGGGTCTAAAAATCCCCTTTAAAGGGAAGACCAGCAGGATGGCAGAACTGCTGAAGGGACAATAAATATAATTTGAGTGCTTGACATATTTGGGGGAAAGCAATATGAAATATAGGGAAACATGGGTGGTTGACAAGTTTTGTGAAACTTTTCCCTTTCAATATATTGTGGTTCCCCAAATGTGTCAAGCACTCATATCAATTAAATGCCAGTTTTAAATTTTTTACCGGGAAATGTCGGTTATTTACCTCAAAAATAAAACTATTTAACTAATTCAAAACAATAATTGTACCTTTGTGTCACCATTAAATGCTCTAAATTCAATTAATTTATGCGCCAATAAAAATGAACAATCAACTTGTAGAAGACCTCCACGCCAGTGGACAACTCACTGACCAAGAGGTAAAAACCATCCGTACTTTTGAATCGGAAAAACCTTTTTCCCTGCATTGGGAACTCAAATCCTTGTTGTACCTCGGCGTGGTGCTGCTCAACATCGGCTTAGGTATCTTGATTTACCAAAACATCAATACCTTTGGTCATGCCATCTTGGTGGCCGTCATCGGGTTATTAAGCCTCGCCTGTTTTGGGTACTGCTGGCGGCATCGCCAACCATTTTCAAGGGGGTACACGGACAGCCCGACACCGTACTTCGATTACGTGCTGATGCTCGGCTGTTTTACCCTGCTGATCTGTGAGGGGTATCTTCAATATCAGTATCAGGTATTTGGTACCCGATACGGGTTGGCGACGCTGATCCCGACGATCGTCTTCTTTATTACAGCGTATCGGTTCGATCATCGCGGCGTGTTGGGCTTAGCGCTCACGGGGCTGGCAGCCTGGATGGGCATCTCCGTCACGCCAAAAGACCTACTGCGCAACAATGATTTTGACAGTCCCACCCTCATCTACACCGCCGTTTTATTGGGGGTTATTTTGATCTTAACGGGCCTTCTTTCCGAGCAACGCAACATCAAGCGGCATTTTACCCTTAGTTACCTCCATTTTAGTATTCACTTGTATCATATAGCCGCCTTGTGTGGTCTTTTTACGCTGGAGCCTGTGCTGCTTTGGATAGCCGTATTAGCCGCCGGTGTCGCGTTTTTTATTTGGTATGCCCGCACGAACGGCACTTTTTATTTCCTGCTGATGGCACTGCTCTACGGCTATATTGGTTGCACTTACGTCGCTTTTCGATACCTGTTCTCCGGTGTTGATGAATTGGCCTATTATCTCTATTTTATGGCCTCCGGCATTGGTCTGATCTGGTTTTTACTCAACAGAAAGAAAGTAGTGGCACGGGAATGAATTAGTTGATAGAATTTGCATAAATTTTTTTTGCAAAAAAAATTTGTGCAAGCACTATCAACTAATTCATTTACAGAAAAAAACGAGTAAAAAATTTTTATTATGTAAATTTTTTTCAATGTTTCGGATGACCTGAAAAGGGTGCATCAATTGATGCGCACCTCATTAGTATCCAATCAAAAAATCTAATGACATAGAAGTCGGCGATACTGATTGAGACCAAACCAATTTTAGATTGACGGTTTTATCTTGACGGTTTTATCTTGACGGCGACAACCCCGCTTTGATTGATCAACAAATCAACGCACCAACAAATTAATAAAATACATTATGCTCGCTTACAATCGCACTTGGCTTGATGCCATTCAAATACAAACCGCTGCGCAATATTACATGAACCGCAGCGTGATTTCTTCCGAGACGGCCCACGCTATTCGCGATGGACATCCCGTGGGATTTTATTCGCCCAACTGGTTTATCCGCATCGGATTGGCCATTTTTGGCTGGGTCATGATTATGGCGGGCGTGGGGATGTTGTTTCTGCTCCTGCCTTGGGAAAGCGATACACTGACTTGTATAAAAGGCATACTCATTGGGGTTGGCCTGTTGTTTTTTTTAGAAACGGGACTCATCCGGAAGAGCCACCACTATCGAAGCGGGTTGGATGATATTTTCGCCTACTCGGGGGTAGGGGCTATTCTGACGGGGTTATTTGTGGTCACCAACAGCTGGCCGATGGAGATCAACCTGATGATATGGGCGGTTGTAGGCGGCATAGCGGCCATACGTTATGCGGATACCCCCCTCACTCTTTTTGCGGTCGGATGTCTCACGTTAGTGGTATTTATTTTGGTTTCCCGTGCTGCCGGCGAAAATGCCATGCTGTTATTGCCCGTCACCGGTATGCTTTGCGCGGGTTTTTGGTATTTTTTGTCCGGTTTTTTGCAAAAACGCACTGCTTTGCGTTATTGGCAAACACCGCTGCAATGGATAGAAGCGGCGGCGTTGCTGTTGTTTTACGCGAGTGGCAACTTTTGGTGTATCCGTTTTTTTGCAAAAAAGCTGTTTGACACTGAACAGGTTCCGTTGCAATCTTTTTTCTGGGCTTTCACCTTTGCTATTCCGGTGGTGTATATTGTTTTGGGATTGTACCGGAAAGACCGTCTGTTGTTGGATATAGGCATTTTCTGCGTAGCTGCCGCCTTGGCTACCGTGCGCTATTTCTATCAGGTCATGCCTTTTGAGCGCGCTATTACCCTCATAGGGGCTATCTGTGTAGCATTGGCCTGGTTGTCCATCCGGTACCTGAAAACCAACCACCGCTGGTTTACCTACATCCCCGATGAACGCCAGACAGACATACAACAATTGCAAAATAAGATAGTAGGGCAGATGTAAGCTAAAACACTAAAACACCAAAACACCAAAATCAACGCATCATATTCAGGAAAATATTGGTAAACCAGTTAGAGTCTGCTTTTGACAGCGCTTCTAAAGTTTGATTTGCCTTGTGCGAAAACTTGCGAATATCCTGTACCACTACCGTGAAATGCTCCGCTTCGGGAGAATTGTTTTCTACTCCGGCCACTTCTTCCAAAACTTTCAACATTGGATCCAATTCTTTCTTTTTCCGGTGTTGAATAATTTGTCGCACCACAATCCAGATATCTTTTTCTGCCGCATAAAATTCTTTTCGCTCACCCGACTTTAATTGTTTATACACCAATCCCCAATCCATGAGCGCCCTAAGATTCATGCTGGCGTTGCCGGTAGAGATAGAGAGCTGTTCTTTTACCTGATCGGCAGTAAGCGGTTCTAAAGATATCAGCAGGAGCGCGTGTACCTGCGACATGGTGCGGTTGATGCCCCAGTCGCCGGCCATTTTACCCCATGCCTCAATAAATTTTTCTTTACCTTCTATGAATTGCATACTAAGAATGATTGGACATTGGAATGTAGTGTTCTAAAAGGTTTATTTTATTTTGATACCACTTCCTAATGCATTGTTTTAAGCAGGTATATTGAAACAAACACCGTTTTGATGCTTCCTTAATTACCTGATTAGGAGTAAGTTGCGGAATTCATCCTTCATCATTTACCCTTCATCATTACCTACAACCATCAATCTAATATTTTGTTTTCAGAAATAATTGAAATTTATAAATTTATGCCCAATTACGCCGATAGGTATGATTTAAATGCTAATAAATGTTTGAAAAAAAAACGGAAAAAATAATTTAATTTGGTATTTATAAATAAAACCCTTAAATTTGTCGCCTACTTTACATTAATACTTGCTTCCAAGTATATTTAGGGATAGCCAAAAAATAACCTACAACAATTAGGCATGATTTGCCGACGAATTTTGATAAGTTATTCTTTTACCGTCCCTTAGTAAGCAGCTGTTAATTTAATTATTCCAATCACTCGTTTTGGTAAAACACAAACCTTGCTGTTGTATGAAGCAAATCAAACTTAGTCTGCTGGCCTTGACATTACTATTGTCGGCCTTGCAAATCATTTCTGCTCAGGTGGGAAAATTCACGGTCAGCGCTCCCGCGAGCGTTGCCGGAGATTACAATTACATCTCCCTGCCCAATGGCTGGGGCAAGCCCGCTACGGGCATCTGTGGCGAATTGGTACTGATGAAAGACTCTACCGGCGCGACCATTGGTTGCCTGCCGCCTGTCACCAACTTAGTTGGTAAAATTGCTTTCGTAGAGCGCGGTACCTGCGGCTTTTCTGCGAAGGTATTGGCTGCTCAAAACGCAGGCGCTATTGCCGTTATTTTGGGTAACAGTGCAGCGGCTGTTCCTGCTGCATTGGGCGGCGGCCTTGCTGCCATCACTATCCCGTCAGCCCTAATCAGCAATGCCGATGCCCAAAAACTCAAAGCCGAACTGGTAGCGGGCGGTAGCATCATCGTGGGCTGCATGAGCCTGCCCGATGTAAAGGTGGCTTTTACCGTGGACATGAAAGGCCAGACCGTTGATCCGGCGGGGGTATTCCTCGGGTACTCTGTGGAAGGCGGAACACCCGGTGTGCGCCCCATGAAAAACCTCGGTGGTGGAATTTACACCGATACTCTGAGCGTGCCTGCCACCTCCGAAATAACGTACCTCTTTGTAAACGGCCCTTCTATAGCCGGAGCAGAGACGGTGCCTGCTGCTTGCCGGATTACCCCTACCAGCGTGGATAACGCCCGATATGTGTATTCGACAACCACTGGTGGGGTACTGCCAAGGGTTTGTTTTGGCGGATGTACGCTTTGTGAAAACAAAGTGACCCTTAAGGTGGATATGAAACAGAAAACAGTACCTGCTTCGGGGGTACACGTTGCCGGTAATTTCCAGGGCTGGGATCCGGCCGCTACCGCCATGACCAATGCCGGTAGTGGCGTTTGGACGTATACTTTTTCGGCTAAACCCGGCGATACCCTGTTGTATAAATTCATCAATGGCAATGCATGGGGCATGGATGAGCAGGGTATTACCGCCAAATGTGGCAAATCCAATGGCCTCGGTGGTTTTAACCGGATATTTGTGGTGCCAAATGAAGATGTTGCTTCGCTGACCGCCGTGTGCTACGATTCTTGCGGTGCCTGCCCGGCAGCCGGCCTGATCTGTGATGCCAACGCGCTTATTTGCGATGGCTTTGATACGTACAACCTCGGTGGTATCAATGCACAATCCGCCAACTGGGATGTATGGGATGGTACCGGCGGCGATGGTGTGGTCACCATTGAGCAGGCAAAATCAGGCTCCCAGTCGCTCAAGATTGACTTTGCACTTACTCCGACGCAGGACGTGATTTTAGCACTCGGCGACAGCACAAAAGGTAACTATTTGTTGAAATGGAAAATATTTATTCCCGTCGGCAAAAAAGCCTATTACAACGTTCAACACGACCTTGATCCGCATATTTGGGCTTCCGACGTGTTTTTTGAGGCCAATGGAGCGGGTCGCGTGGCTGTTGGTTCCACCGCATTAGGCACTTTCAAATACCAATACGACAAATGGCTCAACGTGGAGCAATACATTGACATCACAAACAATGCAACTTACCTGCGGGTGAGCGACACCTTAGTTGCGGTGTGGAAGTTTAGCCTTGCCTCCGACGGGGCGGGTGGCGCCACTACCAGCAATCAATTGGCAGGAGTGGACTTTTATCCGATTGATGCAACGCACAAATATTATATAGACGATGTGCAGTTTGTCAAATTAGGGGCTGGTATCCCCAGCGATTTTTGCGCAAATGCAACCGACATCAAGTCGCTGTTCGGTAAAGCAGTGGGTGCTGTACAGAGTTCTTCTTTGTACAACAACACCGGAGCGAATGCCGTAGGAGACCCTAAAACGGGTTTTGCCTGCTTTGGCGAACCAACGGGCAACGCGGCAAAACCCAGCATCGAGAACTCTCTTTGGTTCTCCTTCACCGGCGACGGCAGTGCTTACTTCATAGAAACCGCCCAGTGCACTGCCACTGCTGCCAATTATGTCAATGATGGTGACACCCAGATCGCTATTTATGAAGGTACTGGTTGTGGTGCACTCACTCCGGTTTTGTGCAACGAAGACGGCCCAAATGCTACTGCAACTCTGTATCCTGCCGGCGACACCTTGCAAACGGTGGCGGGCAAGAACTACTATATGCTGGTAGATGGTTTTGCCCTTAATGGTGCTATCTCCGACGGTGAATTCTGCCTTAAAGTGAAGCGTATGCCCCCTCCGGCCCGCGCGGTGACTTTCCAGGTAGATATGTCGAAAGTAACGATTTCTCCAATGGGCGCTTATATTGCCGGTGAGTTCAATAACTGGACGGGCCAGGCGATGACCAACGCGGGTGCTGGCTTATGGACATTCACCAGGAGTTTGCCAGAAAACGACACCCTTGAGTATAAGTTCCAAAACGGCCCGGGTGGTTGGGAAAACAACCTTCCTGCGGGCTGTTCACTCGGCTCTTCCGGCAACCGTTATGTACGCGTACCAGCCAATGCCGTCACGTTGCCTAAGGTGTGCTTCAACTCTTGCAATACCTGCAATTTCGTTAGCATTTCCGAGTTGTCGTTCAATAGCGGTATTAATATCGCTCCGAACCCGACGACCGGCATCACCAACGTTGCAGTGTCGTTGCCTGAATCAGCCGATCTGACCGTACGGGTACTCAACAGCCTCGGCCAGTTGGTGGAAACCCGCAGCGAAAAAGGCATTCAAACGGGTAATATCCGCTTAGAAATGGGCCGCTACGGAAAAGGTCTCTACTTTGTAGAACTCACCGATGGCGTGAACCGCGCTACGCGCCGGGTAGTGGTGCAATAATAATTGACAGGGTAAAAAAATGATGGAAGGGTATCAATATGATTTTTTTGAAAAATTATATTGATACCCTTTTAAGTAGTCCATAGTCGGTAGTCCAGTCTCACAAACCCTTGATAATAAGGTAATTAATGAAATTAAAAACTACGATTATTTCTATTTACTACTTAGTACTTTATTCTGGTACCGTTCCTATCATTTTTTATCCTGACTTTTTTGCCCGCTCCAGCACCGTTTCTCTTGTTTGAAAGGCAACCCCGTTTTTTCGTTCCACGCAAAAGGACGCGGCTGCATGGGCAAAATAAATAGCCTGTTCTACGTCGTTTGTTTCGGCATAGTGCAAGGCAAAAGCAGTAGCAAATACATCTCCCGCCCCCGTCGGGTTGATTTCTTCAACCGGGTAAGCGGGAAAATACCTGCGTTGTCCCCGCTCAAACACCGTGGCGCCAGCCGATGCCTGTGTCACGACCATCAATTTTGCCTGACCACCGATGGCCTCGATGAAATCCCAATCGCATCCCACATCGTTTTCACTAAAACAAATCAGGTTACCGGCACAGATGCGCTCCCAAAATTTAATTTTTTTGGGAAACACTCGTCCGGAAGCATCCCAGCGGCGCATCCAACCCTGCGGGCAGGCACAGACGAAAGTGTCGGGAAAAGCCGTTAAAAAATCAGGACTGATTTCATCGGCAATGGGACAAAGCATGACCACGGGCGTTTGCCGCCACGCGGCGGGCAAATCCGTTGGATGGAGATTTGCCGCACGGGCGTGCAGGTATTGAACGCGCCCAGTTTCCTGATAAACATTTTCAAAACAGGTGGTTTTTGCGGCCGGAACTACGCACAGGTTGATGTGTTGATAGTCTTTTTCAAATAAAAAATCCGGGCCATAACTCGTCAGAGCCGCTACCCGACAGCCTTGCTGCGCTGCAAAAGCAGCAGCATAGCCCACCGAACCACCGGGTATAAAGGTTTCGGGTATTTTATCGTGACAAATATGGCCGATGGCGAGGAAGTCGGGCATTAGAAATAATGATAAATGATGGATTTTCAAAAGGCTGTTACAGCGCAAAAATACCAATTGCTTTTACAATTTAGGTAAAAACACACAATATATGAATAATTAAGGTGTAGGAATTGAAAAAAGTTGTAACTTTGTAGCGTTTTATAAATTATAAAGACATTTTAAAATGTACGTCTTGGTTTCGATAAAGATTAATTTTAAACATTTGGCATAAATTTGTCTATTTTTATGTTTTAATACAGGTTAATTTTTGCTATATACATTTTTGCTATGAATGTACCGGATAAGAAATTAATTCAGGAATTGATTGGGAAAGGCGATTTAGAAAGCGCTTTGAAGATGCTTGCTGAAAGAAGTATTGAGGGCATACAATTGCTTTCTATGCACAATTCATTACGAAAAGAACAGCGGATGGGTATTCTTTCAGCGGATGAATCTTTTAGAATGTCAAATAAGATAACCCATTCTGCTTTAGCGTTACTAGATTACTTGCCTGATATTGAAGATGGCAATATGAGCGTCAATCATTCTAAAAATGTCATCAGTGGCAGTACCGTTGGCGGAGATTTCCACTTTGGGGATTCTTATTCTTCGATCATGGTTTCAACACCAAAAAATGCTAATAATCCCAATGCTCGTTCAAAAATTTATGTCCTTTATCATCGCAAAGATTTGCATGCTGCTGAAAACATCAAAAAGCATTTGGCCGCAAGCGGCTTCCACAACATCATTGACCACGATGCTTCCAAACTTGGAGAAAAACTGAGTACCTTTAGCAAACACGATTTGCGTTCACCCGAATTTATCATTTTGTTGGTGTCGCGGCATAGCTTACGGGCCGGGTGGGCTGGTCTTGAAAATTACACAGACATAGTTTCTAATGCATTAGTACATCCGCATTGCATCGTACTCGCGCTGGACCGTACTTACGAGCAACGCAATTTTATTTCAGATTTTTCAGGTAAAATAGATGATGAACTGGATGCCCTGTATCAAGAGCCTCAACAAACCGATGCTATTGCCAACAAAATCTTTATTTTAAATAACCAACGTAACCATTTAGCGCGGATTGTACAAAGATTGCGGCAGATCGAAGCGATAGATTACTCAAAACCTGATTCCGGCGCAGCAATTGATCAGGTTATCCATTTTATGGAGGCAAAGATGTCCAAACCCAAAATGGCGAATCGCCCATGAACAACATCATTAATTTATTGGAACAACTCGACTTCGGCAGCAGTGTAGCCGAAAATGAGACGCAAAACTTGCAAAATTATTTCGTCAATACTCGTTTTTGGCGCCAGATTGCCAATGACCGATATGATATTGTGCTTGGTGCTAAAGGTAGCGGAAAAAGTGCTTTATACCTAAGTTTGATCGGCAATGCAGAAACGTTTCGAACAAAACAAAATATTATTTTAGTTGAAGCAGAAAACCCGAGAGGAGATACTGTTTTCATGCTACTGAATGCCGCCACGAGAACTGATAAATACGAAAATCCAAACAAAGAAGCCCTTATTGAGGAGGATGTCGTAGAGTTTTGGAAATTATATTTTTTGACCATCATGGTCGCCAAACTCCGAACCTTTCGCTTCAAAGGGAAGCATTTTACAGTCATTGAATCGCTCTTAGAAAATGTCGGCCTCCTGCCAAAAACTTTTTCTATTACGGACGCTTTTAACAACGTTCTCCATGCTGTAAAACAAATATTTTTTCTAAGATTTTTTCAACCAGAAATTGAGGTGAATCCTGAATGATGTAGATACTTACGCAACTAAATTAGCAGATATAGGTTTTTTCAAACGAATCGGGAAAAACCAATGGTGGATACCATATTTATATCAATATTTCTTGCGAATTGAAGAAGAAGTATAAGTTACCTAATGTTTATAAGTAGGTATGGTATACCGAAATAAAAGCGGTTATAAATTTATGCAAAATTCATACAATCAAACAATTGTGGAACTCATAACTCATAATTAATAACTCATCACTACTTATTACTGTTTCGACCCTGCGTTCTTCTTTTTTTCCTCCTGGATTTTCATCACCTGTTCCATAATTTTGGCCAATTCCTCTCCGGAAATGCGCTTCATCAGGATTTCATGCTTGCGGTCAAGGATAAAAATCTGTGGCGTGGTACGCACATCGTAGAGGGTTTTGTAGCGGCTTTGAATGAATGGGTCGAACATATTCAGGAACAGCCCTTCTTCAAATCCTTTTTCTTCGGCGCTTTTCCAGCACTCGCCTGCTTTATCGGTCACGGCGGTACACACGGCGAATACTTTTACCCCGCGATCTTTGAATTGTTTGGCAAATTCCACCATAAAAGGGGCGGCTTTTTTGCAATGCCCGCATTCGGGATCCCAGAAAAACAGTACGGTGTAATCAGAATCCACATCCCAAAGGCTGTGTACCTGATTGTTACGGTCTTTTACGGTGATATTAGGGGCAATTTTACCGATCAAAATGGGTTTCAGGCGGGCCGCATTGTCGCATATTTTTTCCAATTCTTCCTGTTTTACCCAAGGCGATTGTCCGGTGCAATAGTAGTTTTCGGCTAAGTGCACATAACAGGCATCCATGCCCACGATATTGCTTTTGGCATAAGCATTGAGGAAGTGTATGAGGTAATACTTGAAGGTTTCCGGCGATTTTTTAACTTTTCCGAGCACAAAATCTAATGCCTGATTGATGCTGTCGGGGTGTGGTACGGTGAATTTTTCTACGTACTGGTCAATTTTAGGGTGGAGTACGGGGGTACGCAGCATAAAAGGGTCAGCCAAATCCACATTGTCAAAATAGTGGGTCCGCCACCAGTTGCGCGCCTGATCGATGCGTTGTTTTTCATCACTTTTAAATTCCGGCTGATCCGGGTCAATGGATGCGCGCATCATTTTTGCGGTGCAAGTGGTGCCGTATTTGGCTAAGAAATCTTTTTGATATTTCTTTACAGATTTATCCAGATCATTCAGGGCATTGGAGAGCCGTGTGGAGTCCGGTGCGTTGCCTTTCGCTTTTTCCATTTGCTTGCGCAGCGTGTCGGCTTCGGGGCGCAGTTTGCCCAAGAAGTGCATATAAGCGTAGAAATGGTCGTTGTCGTCGGAGCCTTTAAACTTTATTTTATTGATGATGTCTTCTGCGTCGCCCATCAGGGTGAAATCCTGATCGTCGGGCGGGAGTACAAACTGGATAAAGTCGTTTTTGGGTTTGAGCACCAAAATATAAATGCCCTGTGGCAGGAGGGTATCGGCTTTAAACGTGAAATAGCCGTCTTCGCCCAACGTGGCGGTATCCTTCACGTACGGTTTTTCACCGTAGTAAAAGCCCAGAATGAGTTCTTTTTCCGCGTAATGATCGAGTTTTATCCTGATATTATAGCCGGGGCTGCCAGCAAAAAGCGAGCAGGTAAAAAAGCAGCAAAAAGTAAGTAAAGTAATATAGCGTTGCATAAATCGAGTTGAGGATTTGATCGTTGGCCATATAGACGCAAAAAAAGAGAAAACTGCTGTACTACAAATGTTAATAAGTAGTTATGAGTTATTAATTATGAGTTATGAGTTCCACAACTGTTTGATTGTGTGCATTTTACGTAAAATAATAACCATGTTTATTTTCACTCATGTACTTAATAAAAATTGATGCCATCAGAATATTTCAAATTAAGTAGCTGGCAGGAATGTTTGACCGTTCCTTAAGCCAAATTGTATTGTTTAATTTTTCGATACAGCGTTCGTTCCGAGATTTTCAGTTCTTCGGCGGCTTCTTTTCGGCGGCCATTGTATTTTTTCAATGAACGGCGTATGGCTTCTTTTTCTATTTCATCCATTGCCAGCGGGGTGTCCTCTATTTCAGACTCATAATTGCCGTTGTTATGGGCAGTATTTTTCCCGGAATCAATGATAATGGGGGTTACTTTACCTGGCCCGGAGAGGCCCGCATTGGTGTTGTAATCATAGTCGGAGGCGTTTTCCTGATTGGAGGAATAGTTGTAGGGTGGATAGTTGGAGGAAAGTTGCTTGGCACCCGACATATCGGGCATCCTCAGGTTATTGCTTTTTACTAGTTCATAGATCAACCCTTTGAGGTCATTCATGTCGTTTTTCAGGTCAAAGAGTACTTTGTAGAGGATATCGCGTTCCTGAAAATCGTTGCTGTTGCTGCCATTACGGTTGCCCGAATCATTCATCATGGGCAGGTTGCGCTGAAAAAGATGGGGCATGGTTTGTTGCAGCATTTCGGCAGTCACCCTCCGGTTTTCTGAAAGGACGGATAGTTGTTCCGCTATGTTTTTGAGCTCGCGGATATTGCCGGGCCAGCGGTAGTTTTCTAATACCAACTCTGCCCGATCATCCAATCGGATGCCCTCCATTCGATATTTTTCGGCAAAATCATAAGAAAATTTGCGGAATAACACCCCAATATCTTCCCGGCGATCTTTCAGCGCCGGTACTCGGATGGGTACGGTACTCAGGCGATAAAACAGGTCTTCCCGGAATTTTCCTTTGCGCACGGCCTCTTCGAGCTGTACGTTGGTAGCGGCTATGACCCGCACATCCGTTTTTTGGGTTTTGCTGGCCCCCACGCGGATAAATTCTCCCGATTCGAGTACCCGCAGCAGGTAAGCCTGGGTATCCATCGGCATTTCACCGATTTCATCTAAAAAAATGGTGCCTTTATCAACCGTCTCAAAGTATCCTTTTCGATCACCGGATGCACCCGTAAAAGAGCCTTTTTCGTGGCCAAACAACTCGGAATTGATGGTTCCTTCCGGTATGGAGCCGCAGTTTACGGCAATAAAATCATTGTGCTTGCGCGTGCTCAGGCTGTGTATGATTTTTGAAAAAACTTCTTTGCCTACCCCGCTCTCGCCAGTAATCAATACGGTCAAGTCGGTTGGTGCTACCCGTACAGCGGTCTCCAATGCAGCATCTAATGCCGGCGAAGTACCGACAATTCCAAAGCGTTGTTTGATGGATAACAGGGCGTTATTGGCCATTTTTTATTCGTCTGATGGATGGTTGAGGAGTTGAATGGTTGAGTATTTGAGGTCGTTGAGTATTTGAGTATTTGAGGAGTTGAGTATTGAGTCCCCTCCGAAAAGTCTAAACCATCGTTTTTTTATGGTTTTTCACTCTAAAATAAAGACTGAGCGCACTAAAAACATCAAAAAAATGTAAAATTTTCGATGTTTCATGGCCAAATAGTCGTTTCAAAATGACACTCCAGACTTTTCGGAGGGGACTCGGTATTTGAGTATTTGAATGGTTGAACTGACGCGTCAGTTCAACTATTCAACTCCTTAACAAATTTCTTATTTTTTCGCCCCTTCTTCTTTGGCGTTTAGCAAATTCAATACCTGCCGGGTGATATTAAGACTGTCATTTGCCAAAAGAATTTGCCCTCCACGGGAGTAAGATAGGATATAATCATACCCAATCTGATTGGAAAGTGTTTTGAGTTTGCCCTCCACATTGGCGTAGAGATCATTGAGTGCCTTGTGTTGGTCGTCGCTCAGTTGTTTGCTGAGGCGTTGTTGCTCTTCGCCGAGGCGTTGTTCCCGGGCCATGAGGTCGGCCTGTGCTTTTTCGGCTTCAGCGCGGGTCATGGTGCCTCCCTGAAATTTTTCCTGAAGGGTGGCCGCATCGCGCATCAAGCTTTCCTGCTTGCCTTTCAGGCTGCTTTCTGCATTTCGGGCGCGTTGCTCAATACCTTCTTTTTGTTTTTTCAGCCATTCGTATTTGGCATCTAAGGTATCGGCATTGACATACGCAATCCGCACACCCGATGAGGAAGCGGCGGGTGCTATAATGGCGTGTTCGGTGGCGGATTTTTTGCTAAAATTCAGATAGTACAGATGGATTACTGCCAGCAGCAGAATGGCATTGAGGGCTAATGAAATATTCTTCATGGAAATGTAAAGTAGTTAGTAGTGGCACGTAAATGAATTAGTTAGCCGTATTTTATGAATTTTTTTGCAAAATAAAATCCGTTAAAATACCGTCAACTAATTCATTTACAAATAAAAACGCATAAAAAATTTTTTATTGTTATTTAGAAATTTGGAGATGTTCTTTCATTCGCACAGCATTAGTTATTGGCTAAGTTTGGTATTATGCATAACTATTTGCTTAAAGCGGCGCAAAGATAACTGTTTTTCATGAATAAACAGCATATAAGTAGTCCACCGTCAATAACCCTCCGCCCAACGTCTCACAGTTCTCCAATGGAGGAGGGTAAATAGCAAGGCAATTAATGAAATTCAAAACTGCGATTATTTCTGTTTACCTGTTTATTTAAAACTCCCGTAGTAATGTGCGTGAAAGAGCGGACCGAGGAGGTCACCCGAAAACACATTTTTTATTTTGAATAAAAAATGTACTTTTGCGATTGATTTTTCTGGTTCAAACTAACTAAGTAGGTAAATAGAAATAATCGTAGTTTTCAATTTCATTAATTACCTCATTATCAAGGGTTTGTGAGACTGTGGGCTGCCGACTGTTGACTGTGGACTACTTAATTCATTCTCGTACTAAGACTATGCCACTAATAGATCAACAGGTACCCATCTGGTTAGATGGCCCCCGCAGCCGCCATTTTGAATTGGCGTTCGCTTTTCGCGTTTTTTGGGAATTTATCAAGGGATCTCGCGGACTGCATTTTTCCGGCCCTTGCATTACGGTGTTTGGCTCGGCCCGCTTCCCAGAAGGGCATCGCTATTATGAAGCGGCGCGAAAGTTGTCCGGTCGTATTGTCACCGATCTTGGCTTCACCGTCATGACCGGAGGAGGGCCGGGCATTATGGAAGCCGCCAATCGGGGGGCCAAAGAAGCCGGAGGGCGCTCGGTGGGTTGTAATATCAAGTTGCCACACGAGCAGGCGCACAACCCGTGGTTGGATAAATTCGTCACTATCCGTTACTTTTTTGTCCGAAAAGTATTGTTGGTCAAGTATTCCTACGCTTTTGTCATTTTTCCGGGCGGCTTTGGCACCATGGATGAGCTATTTGAAACCCTCACTTTGGTGCAAACTAAAACAATAAACGATTTTCCCATTGTGGTCATGGGTATTGATTACTTCAAACCGCTGAAGGAGTATATCGAATTTATGGTCAACGAAGGTACCGTCTCACCGGAAGATACGCAACTCTTGCTGTTTACCGACGATCAGGATGCCGCCATCGCGCATATTCACAATTATATCTCTAAACACTATACTCCCAAGCCTCAACGCCCAATTTGGTGGCTTTTTGAAAGAAAATAGCCAACCTGCCCCCATACTAAGGCACTAATGATGCCTTCGTGCAAGAAATTATTGACAAAACTGTGCAGGAAAAAGGTCATCAGGCTCAGGAAAATTAGGTACGTCGGGTCGTGTAACGTGCGTCGGGTCATCCATGCCCGACGACACCACGCAGGGAACTGCCAGGCGTTAACGACCCGACTTACAGTGCCCGACCACCACGCAGGTAACCGCGAGGCGGGTACGACCCGACGTACAGTGCCCGACCACCACGCAGGTAACCGCGAGGCGGGTACGACCCGACGTACAGTGCCCGACCACAACGCAGGTAACCGCGAGGCAGGTACGACTTGACCTACAACGCAAACCACCAACCCTGACCACAGCAATAAACCGATCCACCCCGCCTCCGACGCAGCCTGCCAATAAGCAGAATGTGCCCCTCCACCCCTGCCAAAGGTATCTGCCGAACGCGTCGTCACCGGTTGCAGGACACTGATACGCGTCATTTTTTCCGGTCTTTGAAAAGGCAGATATTGGAACTGATAAGTACCCGGCCCAAAACCCACCCCGGGGCGGGCTTTCAGCATTTGAGCGGCACAATCATAACGGTTCAGACGCTCCATGGAGGAGACATCGCGGTGCAGCAGCGGCCCCAAACGCGCTGAAATTTCGGTTTTAAAAACCAACCCGCCAACAAGCATTGCCGTAAAGGCCAATAACCACCCCCGACGTATGTTTTCACCAAAAAATAAGGGTAAAAAGGCGGCAGTCATGAACACTGATAAGACGGCAGCCCGGCAGGTGGAGGTCATCAAACCTCCTGCCAACACGATGGCTAACCCGATGGTCAGCCATTTTTTTTGGGGGAAAAGATGCCCCCCTATCACCCAGGGCAGCAACATGGCCAATACGGCAGCGTATGAAGTGTGGTCGGGGAAAAAAGGCATGGGGGCCAACATGGCCTGATCGGCACGAAAATCATATTGCGCGTGGTGTATCCAGGCATATACCACAAAAATGGCCATAGAGACGGCCAACCAGGGTAGCACCCGCCGCCAAAGGTCTGGAATAAGTACCGTCCCTACCCCAAAAAGGCTCCATTGTGCCGTTTCTACGATCATGTATTTAGCGGAAACTACCGGCATGGTTGAATATAGCGTGCACACCCATTGCCATCCTATCCAAATACCCGACAATACCAATGGCAACCATCCTTTCAATTTCCATCCGGCATGGGGTACTGTCGGCCACTTGCCCTCCCACATCCACCGCCCGCCGTATAGTATCCAGACTGTTCCGATGAGCAGCAACAGCGGTTCGGAGGGTAGCCGCACGGCCCAACTGCCAAATGACCATTCTGCTGACCAGGGCAGCGCGCAAAACAGCACGATGTACAGGGAGCGTAGAATGGTGTTTAGTGCTTCCTCACGCATGAATGGCTGTTGATTATTATGTTTTTTGTGCAGGCGGCAGCAAAGGTAGCCGTAATTTACCGGATGACTGTTATGCGTTTTTACCTGTATATTCCGTCCTAAAACAGGTTGACCTCAAACGTCAACCCTATATGTCAAAAAAAGACAACATTACAGAGGTCAAAAGCCCGCTCAAAATAATACGGCACCGCCCTTAAGTCAGCCGAAAACTGGCCACGCCGAGCAAGCCTTTTTCCGAATAAACCGACACCACATAAGTCCCCTTCTTCAAGCGGTCTTCTAATTTATAGTGCATTTCAATGTGTTGATTGTCAATGATGTTCTGGAATTGTGTTGCCTGTGCGACGATGGATGCAATGCCTTTATCCGTTCGGATCGTCGCTTGGACGGGGTTTTCAGCAGCAATGGGCAAGCCCTTGTCGTCGGTGATGGCCAAAAACAGTTCCTGATTGCCTTGATAGTTGGCTGGCACTTGATGGAGATCAAAGATGATGTTGAGTTCGCGGGTTCGCCGGGCGCGCACGGTCAGTTTGTCGTTGCGGCGTTCCATTTCGACCCGAAAAGAAGTGGCTTTGAATTGTGCCGAGAGTGTTTGGCGTATTTGGGCTTCCAGTCGGCGTCCTAAGTCGCTGATTTCCATGTAAAGGGAATCCGTGGTGCCCCTCAAGCGAGCATTTTCCCTCGCCAGTGCCGAATTTTTTTGATCCAAAACGGCAATAATCGTTTCATAGCGATCTTTGATGGTTTGCAAGCGCTGTACTTGGGCGCGCAAAGCCGTTTCCTCTCGCACATTTTCTTTTTTCACCTCCTGCATAGCAGTCTCTTTTTCTGCGATGATGTTGGTGGCGGTGGCCATTCGTTGTGCCAACGTATCATTTTCATGGCTCAGATCGGCAAATTGTGTCTGCAACTGGTCGAGGTTGCCTTCCAGACCGATTTTTATCCGCATCAGGGAATCCAGCACCATCTCGTGTTGACGCGATTCCAAAGCGCGTATCTTTTGCAGGGAATCCAGCTTTGCCCACGACCAGAGGCCCAGACCTATCATCAGCAGCAGCAAAATAATGGCGATCAGGGCAATGTTCTCAGCACTCAGCCTGAACGGTCGGGCGGAAGCTGGAATTGCCATCCCTGCCTCCTCGTCAGCGGGGGGCAGCGGGTGGATCACGTTGGAGTGCAGGTCTTTATCTGCATGGGGCAGACTCAACTCAAAGTGTTGTTCTGGCTTGGATTTCCGAAAAAAGGATCCTAACATAATATGCTAATTTTTTATAATGTGTTATTGGTTTCCCCTGCCTTTTGGGGCATTGGCGGGGGTTGTTCCTGTCTTGAGAGCGGGCGCTGGAGCTGGGTTGTTGCGCGGTATTTTTGTGGGTGTTTTTTCTCTTCCCAGTTTTGCCGGTGGTAGTCTTTGGCTTCGCTCGGCTGCGTGCGTGGGCGCTGTGCGGGTGCTGGTTCGCGTTGTGCGGGCTTTTCGGTTTTAGGCGTGGGCGGGTTCTGGATGGGCTTGCGGCGCGAGGGGTTTTGAACGAACGCTTCTTCTTGTTTGTCTGATGGCAGCGCTTCGAGCATTTTGCGCAGCGCAACGGGGTTGTTACTTTGTATAACCAAGGATTCCGTCAGTCCCGGGTAGCGGTTCAAGTCATAAAAAACCGCCTGCGTGGCGCGGGGAAGGTCCTCAATGAGGGTTCGAAAAGCAGCGCTGGTTTTGTCCCGCATATCCTGCATTTTGATGAGGACTTCGGGGTGTTTTGTAGATTCGAGGATGGCCAAACGCGTTTCCGAAGGGTATAAAACAAGCGCTTCGACCGACTTGTGATTGTGTTCAGCCAAATTGTGCAGCAGAGCAAGGTCTGTTTGTGCAATCGAAAATTGGGGTGTAAAAAATGTCAAAACTGCTCCCAAAAGCAGCAGAATAGGAGTAATTTTCATATTTTTATAAATCTATTTATTCGCAAAATTGCTATCATATATGGGATGAAAGCAATGATGAACATCATCGGCTGGGATGATTTTAAAGGTTCTCCTTTTATAAGTAGTCCACAGTCAATAGTCGGCAGTGCACAGTGTCACAAACCTTTGATAATAAGGTGATTAATAAAATTAAAAACTACGATTATTTCTATTTACCTACTTATGTCCGGGAATGCTTTTGTGGGCAGGATAGGCTTTTACATTTTTTTTGACACCATTATAAGTAGCAAGTTGGGGGCTACTTACAGAATTTTGGTTAGATACCTTCTTCGGGTCATCGCAATAGCGTCAGGTCACCAGTTAGGGTTTGGGTGCTACCATCTTTGAGTCTTATTTGTATTTGCCAGGTATAGAGGCCGGGTGTCGCTGTAGCGCCCCGAAAGACACCATCCCAACTATTGCGGGCATCATGGGTGGAAAATACTAAGTTGCCCCAACGGTCATAGATTATTATTTGCTGAATTTTTTCAATGCGCGGGTCTTCAAAGGAGATCATAAATTGCTGATTGCCGCTGCTGCTTTCGGGGGCAAAGGCATTGGGGATATAGAGCCGGAGGTTGCCGATTTGGCGCACTTGCAGGCGGATGCTGTCGGAGGCGATACAGCCGTCTTTACTCCGCAGTGTTACGGTATAGGTAGTGGTGCGTTGGGGTTTTATCCACGCTTGCAGCAGGTCATTTTGCGGGGTTAACCCTTCTTTGGGCTGCCAGGTGATGGACTGTACTAAGTTGGAGGGGTAGTTGGCGGGTATTTCCGCCCGAAGTGCTACGGAATCTCCGGTATTTATGATAGATTTTGACGGTGTTGCAATGGCAATAAAGGGGGCAAAAGCGGGATTTAACCGTAGGGAATCGGTATATTCGCAGCCGTTAGCATCTTGCACGGTGGGGTTATACGGCCCCGGCGGCAGGTTATTGAAGAGGGTGTCGGTGGTGAAGGTCTTTCCCCGGTCTATTGAAAAAAGCCAGGGTGCTGAACCTCCTTTTACGGATCGCAGGACGATGGCTCCTTCCGCTGTTTTGCAATTGGGTTGCATGGCCGTACTTGTCAGGCCAACGGGGCCGTTTTCGATGACCTGAATGGTGTCTGTACTGGAGCAATTTTCTGCATTGGTCACTTTTACGGTGTAGGTACCGGGTGCGGAAACGGTGATATGTTGGGTGCGCTCACTATTTGACCATTGGTATTGATAGGTGGCGGAGGTTTGAGGGGCGATAGTGGTGGTGGTGCCGGGGCAAAGGATGGCGGTGTCGGGGAGGGTGAAGTAGGGTAGGGGGATTTGGGTGAAGCGGAGGGAGTCGTGGGCGAAGCAGCGGAGGGGTGCGGTGGCGGTGGCAAAGATCCAACCAGATGTTGTTTGTACCCAGTAAGGAGCGGTGCTGCTGTTGTTCCATGATACAGACTGACAATTGTTGCAGACAGGGGTGACTTTCACGGAATCGCCCACACAAAAACGATCTTTAGTACGGAGATCAAGGGTCGTGTTGCACCGCCGTATGTAGATATATCCGACAGTAGCCATGACAGGGGCAGGATCAAAACCTGCATTATAACGATAAAAAAGAGGTTCCGTAGGAAAATTAATAGCACTGATAAAGGGATATTTTACTTTTGTTTTAATAAAAAATGTGAGTAAAACAGCGCTATCCTGAAAAGTTTGCCCTTGCCCGGTTGGAGAAACAAAAGAAGCAATCAGTGTGTTTGTCATTAGATTGAACTGTATTGCTTTAGAAATGCCCGTACTGACGGTGATTACCTGAAAAGCGTTGGTGTCCCATGCGAGTAAGAAATCAGCGTTTGATATATTGGTAAAATTTTTTATGCGTAATGAAATTGTAGCGGTTGCATCAGGCTCCACATAAACCGTATCCGGCTGAAAAAATAGTTGTACAGGTACAGGCTGGGCAGATAAAAAAAGCGGTAATAAAAGCAACAGGAATAACCGTAACGATAGCATGATGTTTAATTTTTAAAATAAAATAGGTGGGCGGTTTCATAAAAATCAGATAATGATATTTGACTACTTTCGAAACCGCCCATCAGTAAAGATTAATGCAAAATTTGAATTTTATGAACGGTCGCCGCAGTTTTGTGTGTAGCGTTTGTGGTGATGATGCGGCAGGAATACCCTCCACTTACTAATGCCGTGAGTGGTACATCCATTCCGGCTGCACTATTGGCCTCCTGGAATAACGCTTGGCGCCCCCAAGCATCTATCAATTGGATACTAAAATACTCCGTGCCCATAGGAACAGTGATGCGCAAGCGATTATTTGCCGGATTGGGGAAAACCAGTACCTGATTATCATCGGCAGTAATTTCTCTGGTTCTTTCCAACACAATCACAGCGGCTTCGCCCGACACGCCAAAGATTTCGGATGCTCGATCGGGAGCGGTAGTCAGTTCAAACTCCTGCCCGATTGTTTTCGCTTCGAATATCAATTCAAGTAATGGCTGATCTGTATCCAAATCAAAATTATGGGCGTTGCTATTCAGGAAACCTATGCGAACGATTCCTTTTCCTTTTTCAAGATCATTCACCAACATCCAATATTCCGCAATGGCCTGTAGAAACGATGCATTTTTATAGGTATACTTTTGAGCGTCGAAATTCAGGTGTAATGTGCCACTGGCAAATTGGCGGAAAGCATCGGCGGTAAATCGTACTTTCATTTGTTGACCTTGTGTTAACACATTATAAGACCATTTACTAACAGACCGATCGTCCGCATCGTTATCGGTGAGATTAACTGGTGCATCACCGTTTAAATCACCCTTTATGTATGCTTCAAAATTAACCATATTAACCTTATTAGGGTCAGGCTTATTGAGTTTAATCAAATCGGGATGCGATAAGGAACTAGTAGCAGGGTATTGCGCTGCTGGAGTATATCCGGCTGGTACGAATCTAATTTGCGGCGTAATCAGGATGGTGTCCAGAAGGATGCTATAGGAAATGATTTTCTGTGCATCGGCGGAATTGATTTTACCATCTTCTTTTGTTTCACTCGCCCAGAAGGAAAATTGATTGGACCCCAGTACTGGCAGGAAAATACCAAGCCTTATGCAGGTAAGCGCATCCAGACTGTTAATTCCGGCAATCACTTTTTTAGTAGAACCGGCCTTAATGGTGAGGCTATCTGCATACGGTACTTCAAATTCGGGCGTTTTACCATCTTTGCCAGTTCTGATAGAGATGGTTGTGTCCTTAGTAATTACGGTGATCAATACATCATTCAATGGTTTTTTGTTCCATAAGGCAGTATTTACAACTAATTTAATACGGCGAAAGATTTTGGCTACACCAGAGGTCGTTTGTGCGTTCAATCGTTCAAAAGCATTATCGGTTGAAAAAATATAGAAATCAAATGCACGAGTTGTGGTTTTTAAATCCACTAACGTAGAGTCGCCGGGCTTGCCGGTAAACTCTATTGGGATATAGAACAGCGTATCATTCGGATTGATAACAGCCGTGTTTTGTGCAGAAAAATATCCGGCGCCCCAAAGATAGCCTTGACCTGAATTGGTATTAATCAAAATATTATCCACATTCAGTTTGCCGGAAACTAATTTGTTAGAAGATAATTTGGCCACCTTTTCATTGATGGAAATACCAAAATCAAAATTTGACGGGCGAATCACGCCATTACCGACCCAAATAACGGGTATTAGCCTTTTAGCATTTACTTTGTCTTCTACCCTGCCAATGACAATTTGGCCAGTTGGTGCAATAAATACAGTAGTACTTACTAAGATGGTGCTATCGCAATTGTTGGTCACCAAAAAATTGACTTTAAAATTACCGGCTTTAGTATAGGTCTTTATGGGGTTGGCATCTGTTGAAGTAGTGCCATCGCCAAAATCCCAGACTATTTTTTTGAAGGTACCGCCTGAAATATTTGATTTGTAGGTCGCGACACTGCCATTTACCTGCGCTGAAATAGTGGGCGTTAATGCTTGACAACTGTCTCCGGGCGTAAATAATCCGCTGATCAAATAAGGACTTAAAACATTGGTATCAATGGAGTATTTCACTTGCAAAAAATAGGTGCCTCCATCCGTCAGGTTTGTAATTATAGTGTTATTCTGTGCTTGAGCAATTGGTACGGCACTCATATTTTTAAACAAGGCAAGTGTGGGCACTAACTCCGGTGTTCCCGGATTATTAATGGCTACGGTCAAACTACTGCCCTTTTTTGCGTTAAATTTAAACCAGTCTGTTTCTTTTTTAAGCGGTAGCCGGCCACTCATATCAAAAGCGCTTTGTGTAATCAACGTTGCTCGCTGAGCCGTTTCATCGCATTCCTGATCAATTGTATCCTTGAAAAATGTGATGGTATAAGGTTGGTTATTGCCGCCTAAAACTGGATTGTATGCCATCCGTATATACGTTTTTGTTGGCGAACACCGCTTAAAAGTAATCAAATGAGAACCGTCACCGGGGAAATAGCATTCGTGCTCTATAGCTGTTTTATCATCCTGTTCCAATAATTGAAACCAGGGTTTGCCAGGCGCTCCGGCTACAGTGGTGAAGCGGATGAACCACGCACCTTCGGGCAATTCTATGCTACCGTAGTCAGTATCAGTCAGGCCATTAACCTGGCCACTCCATGCCGTGTTCAAGATTAATGCATTGGCGGCAGTAGTGTTGTTATTTGGCTCGGTCTCAAGTGTTTGAGCCGCCAAGTGGCTGGTACTGAACCAGCAGGACAAAAGGAGGGCTAAGGCCACGAGGGCCGGGAGATTTTTGTTCATTGTAAAATTGTAAAAAATTATGAGTGAGTGTTGTACGAAAAATTAGTTTTGAAGGGTACTACAATGGTATTATGCTGAATTTTTAGAAAGGTGTGAGGCGTGCTTGTTTTCTATCTAATCTTTCAATAATTTCCAGTCTTGATAGAGACTTTCTGCTCTGTTCCCATTGAAATAGCGCACGATCGTTGCATTATTAAAACCAACGGATTGTGCTTGTCGGGCAGCGGGATAGGCATCTTCTACTTTTGCAAATTCGCCAACGATCACCCGATAATTATTGGTGGCGGGCAAAAATTCAGCGTACAAGGCACCATATTTTTTTAAAGTTTTGTATTGATCTTTTTCTGACTGATACTTAGTCGCCCTCTCAAGTTGTAATTTGTAACAACTTTTATCGGGGGCAGTGGTTTGAAAAGTAACATCATCGTAGGATTTCAGTCCTTTTCTTTCCCTAAGCGATGTAAGAGATGTACGGCTGCCGATTGTCCCATCATTCGGGGCAACGACATCGGACTTCGGAGGTATGATGGTTGCAGGAGGAACCAAAGGGTTATTATTTCCAATCACTGGCGCATAAGCACCATTTTTTTTAAGCCGAGTGGGCAATGGAGCTACACCCCATGCCTGTATTTCTTTGATGTTTATTTCTTTGACCGATTCTTTAGGATACTTTTCCTTGTTCACTGTTATCTTCTCGTAACCTTCCATAGTAGCCGCTACAAAAAGATCAATTTCATTGTTTTGGGTTGTTTTCCCAGCATTAAATTGGGCGTATAGAATTTTTCGGATTTTCGCAAAGGGTTCTTTGTCAAAATAGGGTTTATAAGCCTTTATAGTTTGTTCGGCATTATCGCCCAACATAGTCGTTTCCAAATAAAGACGTCGTTCTCCATGTTCTTTGTCAGAACCCAATACATAACCAAGGAAGGCATGACTTGGCACCAATACCATAATAGGAGTGATGCCAACGGCGCCGATACAGGATGCAAAAAGGGCGGTACCGTCTACACAATTAGCCTGAGTTTCTCGAATTACATCTTCTAAAAGTCGAATGCGTTGGCTGCGCAGTTCGCCATCCATTGTATTATTACGCCCGTTATCCGTAATGCTGCTGTACGAAATATCTTTATCGCGAAGCAGCCGCCAAAAAGCATATACCTGGCAGATCGCATACTCATCACCTAATTGGGTGCCGGAAAATTCTCGTAGCAGTTTTTTGGCTTTGATTTCCACCATTAAATCCTTAACGATTGCATGATCCTGATTGACAAAAGCCGCAGCCATGGGCGATAAATCAACTGGATCACCCTTATAGTTATAAGAGGCTAAAGGGCAGTCGTCCATTGCGCGCATGGTGGCTCTGGCAACTTGGGTGGACAGTGGTTTATTGCCGATGGATACATGATAGGTAAAGTCCACCCGCTCTGCTTCTTCCATGCTGCGCAATAATGTATAGTCCCACGATAAGGTTGGCACGATAAAATATTGTTTCCCTCTTTCTTCTAACAGAAAAGTCTCTTTGGCATTTTTAGTAAATTTAGTTGCCTCAATTTCAACAGTTACTTTTGTGCCACGTGCCGGGTTTTTTATGATGATGCCAACATTGCCAAACTGATCCCCAAGGCGGTCATCGCGGTCGCGGTTGTTTGGCATTTTACCCATACTCAACAAATAAACAGGAAAAAGTTGTGCACCCCAACTGATGTAGGGTTCCCATCCATCTTTGTGTTCAATGATCCGTGCACGTCGGGGCGTAACTTGTTTTTCAGGGTCGACAATCACTCCCCCAGGCATAGACATCAATTCCTTCGGTGGTCCTTGCGGATATGTTTTGATACCCACCAACACTGCTCGATTACCCATCAACGAAATAGCCGGCCGCGAAAGGGTCTTTTGTTGATAATCAAAGTAATATTGACCAGATATTACACCACAACCTTTTGGTTCGCAGGGATAATACCCGCTCCCACCACCCGTCTGGATGCTATACGTTATTTGATAATCCTTGCAGAAAGCACGACTCATGTTGACCTCTACAAAAGCACGACGTAAATGACCAGGATCGCGGACAATGGCAGCCGTGATTTCATTGGGCGTACGGCTGACTTCCTGACCGTAAGTATTATATTCAATTCGGGTAAAAATCCAGATGCCCTCAATGGGGTCTAATTGATCATAGTTATTGTTCAAATACACCCGCAAGTGGCGGTCATCACCATTGAAAAACTCTTTCCCGTCCTTCTGGATAGTCGTTTGGGAAAAGGCAGAAAGGAAGCCCAATGTGCAAAGGAAGAATATTGTAAATATACGCGGCATAAAATTGAAATTGACTTAGTGAAAGCTGAAATGATTGAGTTTGTATGTGTATTATGGCGGCAACTTCCCACAGTGTGAAAAGAAACATTTTTTTTTATTCCCAAACTATCTTATTCCCACCTTCTCCATTTGGAATCAGATAATATTTCTGACCACTACCAAACTTGCGGCAAGGGTTCATGGCCGGACGTAGGATATACTCCGAATGCGGGCTATCGAGCGGCGACGGATACAAGTATAATCATCGCACTCCTCACATTCATCGCCGCTGCATTGTGGACAGGTAATTCTTCTGGTTTTTTGCACGTCCCTACCCTGATTGTAATCGTATTCCAAATAAATATCTTCAATGGTGCCATCGCCGTAGCAGCGTCCGCATTTTTTGGAGCCACTACCCGAGCACGTGTAGCATATCGTAGGGCTTGCCCAAAGGCGTTCGCCTTCCCCACCTTGCCCATCCAAATCGTTGCTCAAGGCAGCGCGAACCGCCTTTCTGTTCAAAGCAGTAATACCCATAAACTTATAGCGCGAAGGCAAAGACGTGCTTGTTTCAAGGATCAACTCTTTGGCTGTGATGCTCCTTATGGCAATGGACACCGGAATATCTTGGCCGTAAAAATGCAAACGAACGCTACCCGTGTTCCATTCGCGGGTGTAAGTGCCGTAGTTTTTATCCGTACTGGACTTGGATGAGGTGCGGAAATAAGTATCGTCTGAAAATTCCAATATTTCCCCACCGGAAAGGGCCTCCCATTTGCCGACCAAACTTTTATCAGATTTGAGCGGAGGGACTCCGCCGGAAGCATCTTTGGGCTTATCTGTTTTTTCTCCCAGCGACAATTTATCGGCTTCTTCCTTCGTAATCGCTTTCGGGTCTTCATAGATATACTCATTGGTACTTTGGCTATCGTCAATGGTGAGGCGGCTGTTGGTGAGGCGGGTGACAAAGCATTTTTCCTCTTTGCCATCGTGCCAATAGAAGAAAATACTGCCATATCGGTCGCCCAAAGCACTGTATGGCGATAGGTAATCAAACTTGCCGTAGCGCATCTTGCCATCCACCGTAAAACGCATTACGCCCTGCGCCGAGAGTTCGAGTGTGGCACGCCCATCCGTGCGCTTCCAAGTACCCGCATAACTCGCGCCCATCCCGGTACCGCTCGTTGGTGGTTTTTTTTGGTTATAATAAGTCGGATGCGACCCGTTTTGCTGGCTTACCACATCCTGATTGGTCAGGGTGCAATTGCCCACTCGGCTGAGTCTGACCTGCTGCGCATTGCCGAGGTGATTGACAGAGATACGGATGGAACGGCTACCCACCCCGCTTATGGTGGTTTCTACAGTGCTGCCGCACCACCAAGTAATGGTCAATGTGCCATTTCCCGTGTTGGCATAGGGTTGGTTGTAATTGATCTCTGGCAATAAAAAATAAGTGCCAAAATAGATGCGCCCATCGTATTCTTCGCGCACGTACTGCCCATATCCGTAGCGATCGCCAGAAAATTCGATGTATCCTTTACCATCAGGATACTCATATTTGCCTTCAAGGACGGGCATTTTGTAGTTCTGGGCTTCGACGATCTGGAAAGTGCCGAGGCCGCAAAATAGATAAAGGAGGAGCAAGATAAAATGTTTCATTTATTTTTATATGTATCGTACTCGTTTAAGTTAACTTTGAAAACCAATGGCAATAGAATGGTTACGCACCAAAGAACACCCATTAGCCTAAACATACCTCGATGGTCTGTCTTATTTTGGTCAGAAAATTTTAAATCTCTCGGAAAAACAAAACCCTTGATTTTAGACTCGTTAAACTTATCGCTAATGCTGGCAGCAAGCAAACACCTGTCCAAGTCCTTATCCACCACGGATTTGATATATGGAAAATATTCAACGTACTCAAATTTTATCGTATCTTCTATCAATTCAGTGATGTACTGCATGGTCTTTGCCTTAAAAATGCTGTCTTTTTGCAATATTGGTAAGGCCTCATTAAAACGCTCAAAATGCCTTATCACAAACCAATGAGCGACAGAAGCACTTTTTTCGCTTTCCAAACTGTCGCAATAGATCGGGCATACTATAGTTGTCACAAAATTTTCTGAAGAAAAAGAATTATTCTGGGTGTAAGTTGTGTTCAGTTTGTCTATGCCAAAATTTGACTTATCAATGTAAAAACTTTTCAATTGGCAATTTTGGCTTTTACCCAATTCTTGTATCTCATTGATACAATTCAACGTATCTAAAACTTGTACTTGTACGTCTTGCTTCAAAAAACCAACTAACCCTGCGAACAAAAAAGCGGTAGTTATTATCGCGGAAATATATACCGAATATTTTGGTTCATATTCTGAACTGGAAAACCAATTTTCAAGTATTTCCCATTTATTTCTAAAAGTAAAATAGACCACAATACCAGTCAAAAGCGGCATACAAAACAAAATTGGGTCTATCCATTCTTCTGGATATTCGATTTTCAAGACGTTAAAAATAAAATACCATACTACAATTCCAAGAATAGTAGTCAAAAGCGTTAATACGATCAGTGGAACCGTGAATAATTTGAATTTGATGATTAGTTTTTCCATTTTTCGTACTTGTTTAATTTGACTTTAGCATTTATATAACTCAACCGTTTGTTGTAAAAATACAAACGGTTATTTATCCTTACTATGACCACTCCACCACCAACTGTGAAAATCAATCATACTTATTTTCAAAAAAAATTTACCAGCGCAAATACCACTGACCGAAAGAATGGCTATTGGTTTCAGGTTTCTGATTATTGCCCATTTTTGAGGATGCACACTCAAAAACATTCCGGGAAGGCAATTACCGTCTCCTTTAAACAATCCTTTACACACCCGGTATATGCACCATTTTTTGCCGTCGGTGCATCATCGGCGGTCTTGCCAGAGGAGGTGCCATACACCAACAAGGTTCCTTCTTTGGGAGAACTAATCTTCACCCTTCCTACATTACCGCCCTCATTGGGCAATTTCGGATGCCCCACATTTTGTTCAAAAGTATTATCGCGGCAAGCATCCAAGATGATTATTTTTAAGGGTACTGGCATGGCTTCCAAAAGTTCATCAACCGAAATGCACGTTTTTGTTACGTAACACCTTTTTTTAAGGGTCGCTTCGAGCGGGATGATGTAATTTTTGTGGTCTACCTCTATTCCGTGCCCAGAGTAATACACCAATCCAATATCATAGTGTCGTATCTTGTTCAAACTGTCCCGAAATGCTTCCAAAGCATCCAAGAGGCCAAAAATATCCACGTTTTCGCGGTACATGGTGTCAAAACCAAGCTGCTTAAAATGCTCGGCCATGTCTCTTGCATCATTAAGGGGATTGCCCAAGGGGTTTATTTTGTACTTGGAGTTGCCTATAATCAAAGCAAGCCGACGTTCGGGCAAGGGCGTTCCGGGGCATTTTCGTTCGGGGAGGGGTTTTCGATTGATAATTATTTTCTCTTCTTTTTTGACATAGGCAAAAAATTCTGTTCCCGGATGAACTTTTTGGCCATCAGGTGAGTCAACTAATGCGAATTTGAACAAGTTAGTGCCTTGATTGCAAATACTTATTTGATTTCCTGAATCAGCGTTTATGTATTGTACGGTAAAATACAAACAATTATTTTCAAATTTTTCAACCGCAGCCCACGCTTTTGTTCCTTTTGTTATAACAATTTTTTTTTCAATAGATAGTACGTCTTCAACCAATGAGATTTGAAAAGGTGAACCACCGCTCCCTGAAAATAATGGATTTATGCCCATTGAATTATTGTCATCTATGCGCTCACTTGCTGTCGTCATCCTATTTTTGATTATATCTCCTGTATTTGAAAACACAATCCGTATATTTTTCGGCAACACAATCGTATCCTTTAAACCCACGGAGTTCAAGGATTGTGACAAAAGCAGGTGAACCTGCAAGAAAAAAAGTAAGGCTATTCCGATCTTTTTCATATTTCTTTGGGTTTTATTCGATTAAAATCATGGCGCCCCAAGTACCAACCCCACCAGTATCGTTAGTCCTGAGTTTCTTTTGAGTCGTACGGAAAGCATCTGGAACGGTTGTTTTGCCATCTCCAGTTAACCATTGACGTAGAAACTCGTCGGTGAAATTCTGGATGTGTTTATCGGGCACTTCCCAAAGAGACATCAATACATAGCGAGCACCCGCCAATTTAAAAGCACGTTGCAGGCCAAAAACGCCCTCCACGCTTTCGATTTTGCCCAGGCCGCTGTTGCAATTGGGCAAAATAACGACTTCCGTTCCTTTTAGGTTGGTTTTTGAAAAATCCAAGGCGGTTAGAACACCATCCGAATCAATATCCACATTCTTGCCCTTGGCCAAATATTCATTGACCTGCGCAAACACCAACCCAGACTGCATCATCGGGTTGCGCTCCCAATAAAGATGTTTCAATAGCGTATCGCTTTTAGGTTCAATTGGCACGGGTAGAAAAAAACCATGCGTATCAAACAAAACCACTTTTGGGGCTTGGGCTGACCGCAATGTACCTAGCACATTGCCTTCTGTGGCTCGCTTACCCTCTATTGTTATTACCGGAATTTTTAATGGAAAAATTGCCGCAGTTTGTTTCATTTTTTCAGCGGCATCATGCAGCGGCCCATAAAAGTCACCGCGTGTACTGTCAACAGGGGCGGATAAGGTTTTGCCATAATCAATATTTCCAACGTACAATGCAGCCCCGCTATTATTAGTAAATGGCTTGCTTATTGGCGCCAATTCCCGTGTAGAACCCAATTGGGTCAACGTGTACACATCAAACAATCGTTTTTTAGTGCCTTTTTCGTCATAAAAACCCAATAAGCCAAAGTTCACCCGATGCAACAACCCATCTGGTGAAAAATAGACATGTTTGGCCTCCTGCCGAATCAATTCGTCAATAGGATGCCATATTTTTGTGTACAAACTGCTTCCCACTTGCTTTGCATCGCCACCACCTCGGGTAGTGCCGTAAGGAATTTCGTATTTAGTAGCCATGACTTGTGGCGACCGCTCTTTGTTGTCCTGAAATATGGTATCCAAATCCTTCTCCGCGCACAAAGGCACAAACTGCGGCACTTTGCCCGCCTCCGGCAATAAGACAACCGCTGCGTACCAAAAATCATCCGCGCCGCCCGCCTTTTTGCGGCTGTAGCGCACAAACTCAATCGCGGCCTCTTCCGGTTTCAAGTGCTTTTGCACATCCTGCCAGCGCATATCGAAACTTTGCAGGTAGGTTTTGTAATCCTCCGAACGCTGCGCGAGTT
>Ga0209490_10000485_pt1 | contig 39349 bp, 35 predicted proteins | sample MAT06_FD_187209 | JGI IMG/M metagenome (GOLD analysis project Ga0209490, IMG submission 187209) | Freshwater microbial communities from Lake Fryxell liftoff mats and glacier meltwater in Antarctica - MAT-06 (SPAdes) (version 2) | ecosystem: Environmental > Aquatic > Freshwater > Ice > Liftoff...
TATTTCTCGCTCCATTTCGTTATTCGTCGGTTAAAATGTCCCGCATTTCGCCCTCCTCATGCCTAATGGAGCAAAAAATAGGTCTCGCTAATCTGCACGCCATTTACTGGACGCAGCACTAGTTTAGCCATTAGAAAGGGGCTTTTTTCGTTGCCTTCAGCGCATACAACATCGGAATTTTCTGGTAGAGGTGTTTGATCCTAAATTTTTGAGGCGCTATTTCTTCCGTTTCATTAAAACAGTTGTAATGGGGGTAATCAAATTCATCAAATGAGTTAATTCCAAGCCCCTGTTGTATCAGGCTGTTGAGTACTTCGTTAAGCCCGTGGTTCCAGGTAACGGATGTTGGGGTTATGGGCGCATTTCGGTCGGCATAAGTCCCGGTGGCGGTTTCTATAATGGCATCTGCCTTGAAATAAGAATAGGCAATTTCCTTAAAATCATCATCAAACATCCAAACTACCGGATGGAATTCAACAAAAACGAATCGGCCATTAGGTTTTAAAAACCGGGAAACAATAGCGGCCCATTTTTCGAGGTCGGGGAGCCAGCCGATGGCACCGTAAGTAGTAAAAACGAGGTCAAATTGTTGGTCCAGATGTTGCGGCAGGTCATACAGATCGCAACAAATAAATGTATCAACAAATCAATCCCCTCAATACCTTCTCCGGCGTAAACGGCGCATCAAATGCCATCGTCGCTGCCGGATTAAAGGCGCGTACCGCCTCGCGAATGGCAAAATAAGCGCCAATGCCGTACATCAGGGGTGGCTCGCCGACGGCTTTAGAGTTGAAAATAGCCAAATTAGGCCGTTCGGTTTCCAAAGGGTGTATGTCCAAAATTTTCGGGACGGAATAAATATCGGGTATTTTATAGGTGGAAAGTGCATTAGAGCGCAGCCGCCCGGAGGCATCATAGACCACTTCCTCCATCGTCATCCAGCCGATGCCCTGCACGATGCCGCCTTCTATTTGGCCATAATCAATGGCAGTATTCATGGTTTTGCCAAAATCGTGTACGGTTTTCACAAAGTCTACTTCGTAAATACCGCGCTGACAATCCACCGTTACCTGCACCACCGCAGTGCCATATACGTGGTAGGCAAAGGGATGTCCTTTGGCAGTGGCCCAGTCGAAATGTACGCCCGGCGTGGCATAGTGTGCGTGTTCACTCAGGCTCACCCGACGAAGCCACGCAGCATTCACCACTGTTTTCCAGTCTAAAGTAGTGGGTTGTTCTTTGTGGAAAACCACGCCATTTTGGAAAGTTAATTGATCTGTTTCGGCGATATTCATTTCGGCGGCAGCTACCTGTTTCAGGCGTTCTAAAATGGCCTGACAGGCCATCAAAGCAGCTTTCCCGTTCAGATCTGCGGTAGCAGAAGCCGCAGAGGGGGAAGTATTAGCAATGCGCAGGGTATTGGTGGGGTGTACTTTTACCTGTTCGGGCGCAATAGCAAAAGTTTGGGCCGCTACCTGCTGTATTTTGGTGTTCACTCCCTGCCCCATTTCCACGGCACCGGTAGAAACAGCCACCGAACCATCGGTATAGACGTGTACCAATGCCCGCGCCTGATTCATCGCGGTTTTGGTAAAGGAAATGCCAAAACATATTGGCATGAGGGCCAATCCGCGCTTTTTATGCCCGTTTTGAGCATTAAAATCAGTGACCTCAGACCTAATTTTTTCAAGATCAACGGTCTTTGACAGCTGATTCCACGTGTTTTTCGCCTCACTTTCTGCCAGTTGCCCGTACGGAAACGCTTCTCCGGTGCGGATCAGGTTTTTTTGTTGAATAGCGGCTGCGCTGGTTTGAAGTTGTTCAGCAACATGAGCAATGGCCGCTTCTATCACAAACATACCCTGTGGGCCGCCAAAGCCCCTAAAAGCCGTATTCGGCGGCAGGTTGGTTCGGCAGCTATACGCTACTGCTGTTACATTAGGGATAAAATACGCGTTGGTACAATGGAAAAGGGTGCGTTCTAATACCGCCGGCGATAAATCGGCAGCAGCTCCGGCATTTTGATAAAACGTCACCTGATATGCCATGATTTTCAGGTCTTTGTCCAATCCAATGGTGTAATCTGCCGAATACGGATGCCTTTTACCCGTCATACGCATATCTTCCATACGGCGCAGGCTGTATTTCACGGGGTGCTTGGTGAGTTGGGCTGCCACAGCACAAAGGGCGGCCCAGGTATTAGCCTGATCTTCTTTGCCGCCAAAACCACCGCCCAAGCGGCCAGTTTCCACTTCCACGAGGTGCATGGGCAAGCCGGTGACACGGGCAACGGCCCGCTGCACAGCAGTTGGCCCCTGCGTGGAAGAATATACTTTTAGGCCACCACCTTCCGCGGGCAATGCGTAGGCCCCCTGTGTTTCTATGTACAGGTGTTCCTGCCCGTTCACGTCGGCGCGACCGGAAAACACGTGCGCGCAAGCACTAAAAGCGGCCTCCGTATCACCGAGTTGGAATTTTTTGGGTGGAATGATCAATTCGTTTTTGGCCGCCGCAACCCGTGGATCCGTGATAATTTCCAGCGGCTCTATAGTGGCAGTAATGGATTGGGCGGCGGCGATGGCTGCCTCCGTTGTTTCCGCGACAACCAATGCGATGGGCATTCCCTGAAAATGTACGTGACCATCGGCCAACAGTGGTTCATCGGGAACGATACCGCCAATCTGGTTCTCTCCGCGCAGGTCTTTGGCCATAATAACCCGCACAACTCCTTTCATTTTTTCCGCAACGGAGCAGTCAATATCTTTTATAATACCATGTGCCACTGGCGAATCAAATACACAAGCAAACAAGGTGCCCTGAAGCAGGGGAATATCGTCTATATAAACAGATTCTCCGCGAACGTGGGAATGAGCATCGGTATTTTTCATACTGTTTGAAACATTTCGGTGAAATGGGCGTAAAATAACTGCCTCAATAACAATCGTTTATACTCGGAGCTGCCTCTTACATCAGAAATGGGGCTGATCTCCGACTGTATGATTTCATGGGCCGTGGGGAGCCATTCCCCGCGTTCATCCCTTATTTTTTCCCGCAAAAATTCGGAGGTACGTTTTAAATACAGCGGTATGGGTGCTACCCCGCCTGCCGATACGTGTGCTTCCACAATACTACCCTGCTCCATCTTTATAAAAATGGCGGTATTGACGGAGGCAATGTCCAAATAAGTGCGTTTGCAGATTTTTTCAAAATTGAAATAATAATCGCCCGTGGGCCGGGTGAAAACAATTTTTTCTATTACTTCTTCGGCGGTTTTATCTAATGTTTTATAGCCGAGATAAAAATCGCGCAGCTGTACTATCCTCGAAGCGGCGCTGCTGCGCAAGTGTAGTCGGGCATTCAGGGCCAGCAACCAGATCGTCAGGTCGCCAATGGGGGAGGCATTGGCTATGTTGCCTGCCAGCGTGGCCATATTGCGGATGGGCGTGGAGGACACCAATTTTAGGTGATCCCACAGCTGCGGGAAAAGTGCCTGTATTGGTGGGGATTCCATCAACTCCGTCACCGTCACTGCGGCGCCGATTTCAATTTGCCCGTTTATCTCCGTAATCCCTTGTAAAACAGGGTGGCTAAACAGGTTTTGAGCCGGCAAATGCGGCATTTCTTCGTGGCGTTGCACGTATAAATCGGTACCACCGCCGACAAAAACACCGAATTGGCCGGCGTGTAAGTCAGGTTTCACTGTGGCTTGTTGATCGGCTTCAATGGCGGCTAATTGTGCCGCAACAGTGGCGAAATAGGCCGGTACTATGCCCTTTTGGATGGCAAAAGAAAGCCGATTTTCTTCTTGGTTTTGGGCTACTAACTGACAGAGGCGGGCAGCAGCGCGTTCGATAGATTTGTAGCCGGTACAGCGGCAGATATTGCCGTCAATAGCGGCAATGGCGGCTTCGTTTAGGTTTGATTTTTCCGAAGGCTGGTGTCTGTCCATGCAAAATCCGGTTAAAGACATCACAAAACCGACCGTGCAAAACCCACATTGGGTACCGTTTTCATCCACCATAGCCTGTTGAACGGCCGTCAATGATCCGTCGGCGGCATTAATACCTTCCACCGTTACAATATGTTTTCCCTGTGTATTGGCCATAGGCATCAGGCAGGAAGTCATGGAGCGATATGTCACCGTGGCATCGGTCAGTGTACCGACCAAAATGGTACAGGCTCCGCAATCTCCTTCTCTACATCCGCTTTTAGTACCCATCAAGTGTTGATGGTATCGAATAAAATCCAACAGGGTACCTCCGGGAGTATAGTCTGTCCTTATTTTTTTATCATTTAACAAAAAAGTGACCATAAGCACTGGCGGTGAAAGTGTATAAAATGCTTTTATTGTTCGCTTATGGACGCAAAGGTAGGAAAAATTAGCGCATCAGAGCCATCACGGCAGGAAAGAATAGCAGCTATTTTGCTCCCTGTAAAGCGGGGCGGTTTTGGTGCCCTTCCCCGGCCACTTTTGGCCGGGGAAGGGCATCTAATATATCTCATGAAAGAAATTCAATGGTGGGTCAAACGGTAGAGCGGGGCGGTTTTGGTGCCCTTCCCCTGCCGCTTTTGGCCGGGGAAGGGCATCTAATATATATCTCATGAAAGAAATTCAATGGTGGATCAAACGGTAAAGCGGGGCGGTTTTGGTGCCCTTCCCCGGCCACTTTTGGCCGGGGAAGGGCATCTAATATATCTCATGAAAGAAATTCAATGGTGGATCAAACGGTAAAGCGGGGCGGTTTTGGTGCCCTTCCCCGGCCACTTTTGGCCGGGGAAGGGCATCTAATATATATCTCATGAAAGAAATTCAATGGTGGATCAAACGGTAAAGCGGGGCGGTTTTGGTGCCCTTCCCCGGCCGCTTTTGGCCGGGGAAGGGCATCTAATATATATCTCATGAAAGAAATTCAATCAGAACCCTGATACTTTTAAACTCCAACCACGTCAAGTCCGGTGATGTTGGCATCAAAAGATGGGTTATTTGTTTTGCAGGTGGCGGTGGTGGCGGAGAAAATGTTATTTTGCATGACCTTAAATTTTTATGTCGTATCGTTTTTTTGATAGGACAAAGGTCAGGCGGTACGCATCCCTGGCTTAGGACATAAAACGGGATTGGATAGTCCGGCGATTTGAAAAAAAAATTGATTTTTTATTATTTAACTAATTGTTTATCAATTAAATACAACAAATGCCGCCCCTCGGTCTTTCCCGGGAGACGGCACTTGCCAAGTCATGAATAGTATTCTTTGGTTACTTCTATCAGTGGGTTTTAATCATTTTTCGTGTCTCTGACACTTTATCTGTTTCTACTTTGTAATAAAGCAGACTCACATCAGGTATGTTTTGCAGTTCTCCACCTTCTAAGGTAAAGTGGTTATATCCAACCGGGAAGTTCCCTTCCTCACGATATACTTCCTTTCCGCTTTCATCATACACGCTCAGTGTTACCTTAGTTGTCTCTCCTGACGGCATCTTTTCTTTTCCCGGCAGATAAAACCCGATCACGGTTTGGTTGGCAAAAGGATTCGGTTGGTTCTGGTACAATTCAAAACCTAAACCAGCGACAGATAATAAAGCACCTTGTTCGTCTTTAAAGCGCAACGCTACTTCCAATACTTCTAATTTTTCGTCACCCGGTGATTTACGGTATGCTTCTGCTGTGGTGATTCGGCCAGATAATGAAAGCATTTGGCTTAATTTACCTGATTTTTTAGCCCTAAACCTCAGATGAAAATTGCCATTGACAGGGCTGTTGTAAGAAGTCGTTAGCGCATTTGCATCCTTGAAGACTCCAAAATTCTCCATACTCATACTTTTGCCGGGCAATATTTCTTCTAACTCCAGGCCAGGATGCAGCAGGGTGAATTGATAACCTTCAGCGGGTTCTTCAGCATTGAAAGCCACTTCCGTTGTTTCTCCTGCTTTTAGTAGTACATCCGTCACTTCGAAGTAAAGCGTACCAGCACTGCGGTCTTCCGAAGCCATCAGGTTATTGGCCAAAGCGGTACCATTCAGGTCGCCCACTTTAATGGACACAAAGTCTTCATCCATTTTACTCTGCTGAACATTTGCCACCACTTTGCTTTCCGGGAAATTAGTTTGGAAAGGGTTGTTTGGGTTGGGAAAAACAAATGATTTGTCCACAAAACGCCAGGAGGTAATATTGCTGTAATTTTCTGTAATCCCCAAAATCAATTTACGTATTTCTACTATATCTAATGTTGTTACGGTTTTGCTATTGTTTGCATCTGCTGCTATAATTTTATAGGGAGATGCCAATGGCTGGATACCGAGAATGTGTTTACTGATGAGGGTTAAGTCAAGTGTTGAAACCCCGTTCAATGGATTATCGTCGCGCAAAGGCGTCAAAGTGTAATCTGTTGATATAGGGATGGCATTGGAAAACATAAATTTACCCTGGGGGTCCGTCATATCCAGCATGGTGATAGGAACCACACTATTGGTCAGTTTTCCTTTTATCTGTATATTTGCTTCCTCTAACCCTGATCCTCCTTCGGTTTTGAGTATACCACCGATACTGGCTTTGGGGCCGCAAACATCCGCATTATCTTGAATCAGCACATAAGTGCGGCAAAAATCAGCATTACCGGCTTTGTCTTTGACCCAGATTTCCACTAATTGCAGTCCCAATTCGGTGCAATCAAAGGAAACCATTTGAATGGGATTGCCTTGTGCATCCACCGGGAACCCCGTACCTGTTCCTGATTTCCTGATACTAAAGACCAATAAATTCTTGGGTGTGCAATTATCCGTGGCACCTTCTATGAAAAAAGAGGCGAATAAGGGTACCATTCCCGTTGGCATGATATTAGTCGTCAGGCCGCTTCGGCAATAAATAGTGGGAGCCTTACAGTCTTTTATTTCAAACCCATATTCGCATACTTGTTCGTTTCCGCAACCGTCCTGTACAATCCATTTGATCTTGTGTTTTCCATACGGCAACTCCGGCGCGGTGTAACTATTGGGCGAGGCTGGTGTATTCCAGCTGACACAGGCCATTTTGGTACTGCCGGTTGTGGTGGTTCGGATACTGAATCTGCGTTTTGCATTGGGTACCACCGTTCGGTTGTCAAATTCTAAAGGCGTGCCACCTAAATAATTGGCGTTACCGGCGTTATTGTAATATACGATGCCGGCTGGCGGAGCGCTGACGCTGTTGATGACCGTTTCCATAGAGCCATTATTGTCTACATCCAAGAACAACAAATAACGGATACCTATATAGCCGCCGGAACAAGCATCAGTGGCGCTTATACACAAGTCTGTCGGGGCCTCACACAGGTCATTTGTTTTAAACATCGGGTCAAAAACCAACTTGTTATTCCACAGCTCCGGATGGTTGTCCGACAGGTCGCATATTTCTTTAGGAGATGGCGGGCATTCTATAACAGGTTTTTGTTTATCCAATATTTTTATGATTTGGGTATAGGTATAACAGTTCACATCCTCTCCCCAATATTGACTATAGTTTGTGGCAGACACGTCAGCAGGGTTCACTTTTACTACCGTAGATGCCCAGGGGCTGGGAGTCCCCGGTGCCGATACAATAGGGCCGGGCAAATTATTGGCATGGTTGGATATGGCATTTGGGTTCGGGTTAGGAACGTATCGACATCCCAGATTTGGGTTGTAAGAACACCAATTTATGATGGTCCAATGCCTTTCTATTTTATAACACGCATCGGGCACCACCGTAAAAGTATCATCTTTGAAAGCGGTGGCGAGCAATCCGCAATGTTCGCCAAAAAATTCTGGTTTACCAAACACCCCGGTTCCATCACACGTTGTGACCATTTTATCGTCGGGGAATTTTATAAAATATCTTTGCTGAGTATTGACAACAACTTGTTGCGTGCAAGTATTGCTCTGTCCTTTACAGTCAAAGGCACGGAAAGTGCGGAGGATAGTACCACGGTTACAGAGTGTATCAAACTGATTATAGTTAACTGCTTTAGTAATCGTATCTAAGCAGCAATTGTCAGCGGCGCTGGCCATACCATAAGCCCACAGGCTTGGGTCAAAATTGGCACAATCCACGGTAACATTGGGCGGCGGCACACATACCGGCCTCAGTTTATCATCTACATACACCTGTACTTCACATTCATTGGAGTGTTTTATTTCATAATCGAGTGTTACCTCTCCCAATGGCACGGCTACATCATATACCCTTAGTATAACTATTACCGTATCCCCAACGTCTTCGCAGCAAAATTTAGCCTGGTCATGAAAGCGGTCATATCGCTGGCAGCTATCCTGAAATTGTCGCCGCACCTTGAAGTACACCTTGCCGCAGTTATCGTACGATCCGTCGTCAAAAGTAGTAGCATTCACCCGGCTCATCCCGTCAATGCCTAAGGAGACCTGCGTAATCTCATCGCAGGCTACTACGGGAGGTATCAAATCTTCTACCGTGGCATTGAAAGCGCAATATGCGATCTGTCCGCAGGCATCCGTAGCAGTATAAACCACCCGGTGTTTGCCTACCGGAAGGCAGGGGGAAGTACACTTAAAAGTTGCCAGCGTATCAGAAATATTCAAGTTATTGCCCGGGAAATTGGTTAATGTTGCAGGACATGTATATTGTGCCGTGGTATCGCCAGTGACGGGGTCAATGGTGTATACATTAGCGACGACACTTTGTACTTTAGAGCAACTATCGCTCACAATTACGTTGGGTAACCCCATATTGGTGCAACAACTCAATAGTGCTGTACTGACGGTCATATCAACAGGACATTGAAAAGTTGGACCCGAAAAATCGCGCACCTGAATAATCTGGCGTACGATGAGCGGATTCGGATTGGGCAACAGGGGGGTAGTAGGGTTGCAAAAATCAAAGATTTGCCAGGAACGGATGATGTTGTAGGTACCCGTGCAAGAAGGGGCAATTTGATCGGTATAAATGACACTCAATTCACAATACCCTACATCATTGGGGTTCAAGTTGAATCGGCGGCCAAACTGGGTTACATAAGGTGTGCCGGTAGCAGCCGGGGTGGTGACAGGGTTGCGGCACGACACAGAAACTTCCACCGGAAACTGCACCTCGCTCAGTTGGATGCGTTTGAAATAAATATATTGCGTACAATTTTTCTTGTTTCCACTGGCATCCGTTGCGGTCCAAGTTCGCCGGATGTAAGCACTAATGCCAGCTATTCCATTGATGGTGCCACCACAGAGTACATCTGTCCAGACATCTGTATAGCCCAGCGTAACTGCGCTGCAGTTGTCCGTCGCCGTCGGGTAAGCACCCGGAATATTGAGTGTGTTTTTCAGGTACTCGGGAGAAAAGGAGGTGATGGCGCAATTCAGCGTTAAATCCTGACAGGTGAGGGTTGGTTCTATGCGATCCACTATCTTAGCATTAACAAAACAGAAATTCCAGTTGCACTGGTCGGTCACTTTTACCCGCAATGTCTTATTCACGTATTGGCTGGTCACTATATTCCCAATGGCTTGGCCGGTAGGAGTAAAAATATTGACAGAGTACAACTCTTCCGGTATATCACCTTCCAGCACATCATCGGGTGTCACTAATGCCGAACAATCACTGCCCAACGCAATTTCTACCTCATCGTTACAAATCAAACCGTCTGTATCATAAAAATTGATGACAACCTGATCTGATTGGGAATTACATGCTCCCGGCGGATCATTGGTAATAAGGGAAAAAGAAATAAGGCCTTCATGGCCCGGAGGCGGGGTGTACACGGTCTGCAAGGAGGCATTATTAGGGGAAAAACTACCACCCGTTACAGCAGCGTGCCAAGATGCGCTGGTGGCGCTACCGCCAATGCTACCATTCAACGTAGCGGTTGCGCCTTCGCAAACATAGCGGTCAGGGCCGGCATTCACGGTGGCAGGGAGGTCAACCAATACGTTCAAAGAGGCGGTACCTGTCATGCCGCTAAAATCCGTTACCGTTAAGCCATAAATGCCCGCATGGGCTGGCACGATATTGGGGCGATTTACATTTTCCTGCGTTGCGGAAAAACCGGCAGGGCCGTTCCACAGAAAGGTGTAAGGAGCCGTACCTCCCCCGTAACCGGCGCTCATTGTTAAAAAACTGCCCGAACAAACGGGGGCATTGGAGTTGATGGTAACGTTTAGTGCCAATAAAGTACTGTGCGGGTAATCTGCTTCCGGATTATCCGCTATTTTAGCAAACAACAGCAAGAGTACAGGCAAAAAAAAGGAAAACAGGCGGTGGCCTGATACGCGTGAAAACGGGAAATTCATGACTTGAAAAAAGATTATATGAAAAATGAAAAAACTAGGAACGAGTAAACAAAAAGTTATTATTTACTCGTTCCTTGCTACGATTATGTACAATGGAACTTGATCAAAAAATGTCCGTTAAACTGTTCTAAAGCGTAAGAGCCAGCTTTAAGGAATTTCTTTTTAAGTCCTAATGATTCTATGAATATTGGAGGAATCCGAAATGATTCTTTGAGTGTCAATTGTTCATTTCGGAACTGCGTGCGGAGTATCCGGGCGCACAACAACTCCTGCCTAAACACCAGCGCAAGACATTGCCCGTCTCGTGTCGGCATCAAAAAAGCCTTGTTGTGCCGACAACTGCGCGGAGTGTCGGCCTCCACCGCGCTGTAGCCCACGAGTTTGCAAATACCGGTACCCCGGCAATCCATTCTCGGCGATCCGAAGACCACCTCGCAAGACAATAGTTTTTCTGTGCAGAATTCTGCGAAATCACTGGTCCAGGCTTTGGGAGATATGACCAACCCCCTTACCGGTTGGGCAATACGCGTGTAGAGCATTCTTTCCATAATGTGTTATGTTTAATAAGTGACTGATTGTTTTGACAGGACAAAGGTGCGGCGAATCGCCAGCAGGGGTAAGGACAAAAAACAGGGGCTGATAATCCGACTATTTCATCATCAGTATATATTTTTTTAACTTAAAATACTGATTTTCAATATTTTATAAAAAACATCAATACAATTTTATCGTCTAAATAAAATAATTAAAAATGGAACAAAATATTTTTAAAACCCTGAAAATCAATATGTTATCTAATAATTCATTATTTTTCTGCCACAGCCATACAAGCAGCAGAAAAATCTTTTTTACAGCCAAATACCGCAAAAAAAAGCCCGGACACCTGTAAGCGTCCGGGCTGCTACCCTGTAGGTAGTGATGCGTTATTAATCATGAATTTTTAACAGTAGGGCTGTTAACTGCCCATTATTGGCTGGCAAACTACTCCATCTGGAAGCGCCGCTTGCGCCAATCACTGTGCCTCTTCTGTGGATACAATTGTTTGGGTACTGCTGCTAATTGCGAGTCGCTTGAATTTTTGCAATTTCAAATTCAACGTATTCACAATCATTCCCCAAAGGTCTTCATAAGGGACAATTTCTATTTCGTGTGCCTGCCGGGCCGCTTCCAGTGGGGTGGCGATGAGCATTTTTTGGTACCGTTCCGTTTTGCGGATGACGCCTTCCCGATGGAAAGATGCTAAGGGCAGCACCAGCAGCATTTTAATAAAACAGTTGCTGCGGTAGGTATCGTGTCGGTTGAGATAACGCGTGCAATATTTTTCAATAGCATCAATACGCTCTACCGTTTGATCGTAGTTTTTATCCACCAGTGCGAATAAAATTTGGGCAATCAATACAGTAATATTCATACCCCGTTTATCTTTGGCAAACAACGTAATATCATTCACTAAGCGGTTGATCTTCATTTTGCCTAATTTTTCTTTGGCATCCGGGTTTTGGATATGGCCCGTTTTGACCAAAAAACAAAGGTACAGTTGATTAATACGCCACATTTCTACCGTAGGGGCGTATTTTTTATCTAATTTTGGCATTACTTTCGCGTATAATATGTATGCTTCTTCATAGTGTTGGGTGTGTACGGCCAGCATAAAGAACAATTCTTGCAATTTAAACCAGTTGAAAGACCATTCTTCAAAATAATATGAGCAGCGATCAATCACTGCCTGTCCTTTTTCAAACGCTCGTAATTGAAGATAGCAGGTAATAAGGTTGTAGTAAAACACCTGTATCGGCAGGCCGCTATCGTAGTCTTTTTTAGCAAAAAAAACGATGACCTCTTCGCACACCTCGGCAGTGCGGACATAATCGTTTTCTATATTATGGGTCATGATTCGGATCATGTTACCCATCAGATGTAGTTTAAAGGATTCGCACTCGCTCATGAATGGAGCCAACTCCTCATAGTATCGGTTGGCTTGCGCCAACAAATCTATTTGGGTAGCTTTACTGTTGGTGTAATGGCTGATTAGGTTGGCATAATAACGTTCTGCTTTACTCTCCATCAGCCACACTTTTTCGTACCAATCATACTGCTCACAGATTTGCTCATATTTCTTTATGTCGCCCTCTATCACGCTGTATTGCAAACGCAGTACCCTAAGGATGTCCAATGTCAACTCGGTAAATTCAAAACGGATAGTATGCCGCAACAATCGTTCAGCCAGATCAATGCCGGATATTTTTGCGTTTCGGGTAAGCAGCACCATGATAACCGCCCATCGTTTCTGACAGTCATAATACGCTTTTTGCCGACCCGAGTAATTGTTGTCTTTAAAATCAAGCAGGAAAAATGTGTTGACTAAACGGTCTTTCAGATCACTTTTCAGGTTGGCAATGTATGCACCATCTCCCTTCCCATCCGAAAAAAAGGACTTTGCATCATCGTCTGTTTTTATGCGACCATCTACAAGGGCTTCATACAAGCGTTCCATCTTGGATCCCTGTTCAATAATATATTGGAAAACACCGCTGTTTTTTAGTTTGGTAGTATCAAGTAGGTTTATGATTTCGATTATATCACGCATTGGCCAGACTTAGACTAATGTATAGTTAAAAAATTGTTGTCAGGTACTGATAATGCATGACAACCGAAGGCAGATTAAACAAATGCGCAAAATTAATAATTTATTTATATACACAAAAAAAAATATAATTTATTTACTCGTTCCTCCCTTCTTTGAGCACTTCTATCAGTTTTACCGTTGCTTTTCCCCGGTGGCTAATCGCATTTTTCAGGTCATCGCCCATTTCGGCAAAAGTATGCTCGTAACCCTCCGGGATAAACACCGGATCATAACCAAAGCCGCCGTTTCCGCTTTTTTGGGTGGCAATATAGCCTTCGCAAATGCCTTCTAAGAGCAGGATTTCCGCTCCGCGCAACAAGGCGATAATCGTCCGAAATCGGGCTTTTCTATTTTCCTGACCCGAAAGATTTTCCAGCAACAATTGAATATTGGCCTCAGGATCACGGGCATCACCGGCATAACGCGCCGTGTGGACACCCGGAGCACCCTGCAAAGCCGTTACTTCCAGGCCGGTATCTTCCGAAAAACAATCATAACCGAATTTATTTTTTACATACCGCGCTTTAAGCAAGGCATTGCCTTCCAGCGTATCCTCAGTTTCTTCAATATCTTCGGTACAGCCAATGTCTTTCAGGGTTTTTACCTGAAATCCCGGCCCGAGAATTTGTTCGACTTCCAGTGCTTTGTGGGGGTTGTTGGTGGCAAAAACAAGTATTTGCATGTGTTCGATTTGTTGATGCGTTGATCTGTTGATGCGACCTGGGTCAAATCAACTATTTAAGTAGGTAAATAGAAATAATCGTAGTTTTGAATTTCATTAATTACCTTATTATCAATAGTTTGTGAGACTATGGACTGCCGACTATTGACTGTGGACTACTTATTTAGCCGTATCCGTTACCATATCACGTGCTTTTTCCAGCACCCGCTTGAGGTGATCAATATCCTGCGTCAGTATTTTAAGGTTTTTTTCAAAACTATCCTGCGTCACTCCGTGCATTTCCATGACCTGATCAAAATATGCTTGCGTGATGCTGTCTTTCGAAAAACCGGCAGTGCCATTCGTGGCGGCTTCTGCTACGTGCATATCCGCCATAATCCGGGCCATTTTTTCGTCATCAATGGTTGGCGAAGGCCCCGAATCTACACAGGAGCAAAAAAAGAGTAAAAATAAAAAATTTTTCAATGGTATGTAAGTAGTTACGTAGTCCACAGTCAATAGTCGGCAGTCCACAGTCTCACAAACCCTTGATAATAAGGTAATTAATGAAATTCAAAACTACGATTATTTCTATTTACCTACTTATGAGTTATTAATTTAGGCGTTATGAGTTCCACAACTGTTTGATTGCAGGAGTCTTACATAAAAGTATAACAGCATTTATCTAACACAGCTGCAATAAGTGATCGAATTTTGGACTGTGTGACTCCCGACTGCGGACTGTGTGACTATGGACTGTATAACTGCCGACTGTGGACTATGTGACTGTGGACTGTGTGACTGTGGACTGTGTAACTGCCGGCTGTGAACTATGTGACTGTGGACTGTGTGACTGTGGACTGTGTGACTGCCGACTGTGTGACTGCCGACTTCAATATGCCGCATCTTTGGGGAATAGTTTCCACACCACCTCGCTATTATCATCGTATAATTCCGACCATTTTTGAGCAGTAGATTTGATCTGAACAATGCCACAGGTGGGTAGATTGGCGATCAAATCATCCGAAAAGAGATTAGCAACATCCGTAAAAGTCGGATTATGGCCAAACATGAGGATGGTGTCAGCCACATCCGGGAGGCTGCTGATAATTTTTAACAATTGATACCCGGTAGCTTCATAAATATTGGGCTGGAGTACAATGGCTTCCTCCTGAATGGAAAAAGCCGCAGCAAAAAACCGGGCGGTAGTGAGTGCACGTTTGGCCGGACTGCTGACAATCAATACCGGCTCGGTAATATGCGTTCGTAACAGTTGAGCCATAATTGGCGCATCGCGCAGACCGCGTTCGTTGAGCGAGCGATCAAAGTCTCGCAATCCGGGTTGATCCCAGCTGGATTTTGCGTGGCGAATCAAAAATAGTGTTTTTGTCATCAGGGCAGGCAGGTGTTGATTTGTTTATGCGTTGATTTGTTGATTTGTTTATTTGACTGCCGAATGTGAACCAACAGCGGCTGTCCGACTTCATGCCTCTTCTTCCTCCTCCCTTGCTGCTTCAGGTGCAATAACGGGCGTAAGCATCGGTAATTTCACCCATTTGGCTTCTTCTGTACTGACAGCGCCGATGCGCAGGAAGCCACCGGAAGCTTCGGCTACTTCTTCGGCTAATGCCAACAGTCCTTTGTAGAGTTGCGCGGCAATTTTAATATCTAATTTCGGGAAAACATCATTTAGCATTGCTAATTTGCCAATAATGGCTTCATTTCGGGTGGCGATATTTTTTGGATAATGCGCCATAATGCTTTGTACCCTGACCCAAAAACCTTCTGCGGCCACGCGATAAAAGTCATGCATATAGGTAGCGGTGCTATACGTTTTGGTACGCATCAATTGTTCAGACCACAGGTGCTCTTCCCGATCTAATTCACCATCGGAAGCACCGACGAGTACGGTAACTAAAGCAGATGCTTCGACTAAGGCATCAAATTCGTCTATTGTTAGGTGTTTAAAACCTTCTAATTGGGTCCACATAGGATTTGTTAATTTGTTGATTTGTTGATGCGTTGATGCGTTGATTTGTTGATGCGTCAGATCAACGCATCAACAAATCAACATTAATTGAATGGGCAAAGGTATTGACAACCCGGACATTTTTTTCAATTAACTTCAACATTTATACTAAATTTCCGTTCTTAGTTGCATGGATACCATATTAGTCAATCGGGTAGCACAGAGCAGGCTATTCACCATAGATTTGGAAAACCTGTATCCGACAGGTGCGGTGGTTGCTTTCGACCTCAAAGACTATCTGTTCATGGGGATGATCCTGAAAGAAAAAGATTTTCGAGAGGCACTCAAAATCCATGACTGGAGTCAATATGAAGGTAAAAACATGGCAGTATTCTGTAGTGCTGATGCCATTATCCCCCTATGGGCCTATATGCTGGTAGCCGCTCATGCCACGCCCTTTATTCAGGATATGGCACAATGCACACCGGAGCAATTGGTAGAAAACATCTTTTTGAAAAAAATTGCGGCATTGGATGTATCCGATTACGAAGGCAAGCGATTGGTCATCAAAGGTTGCAGCGGCAAACCTGTGCCGGCAGCTGCTTATTTAGAAATCACCCGGAAATTGCAACCCGTTGCCCTGAGTATTATGTTTGGAGAGCCTTGCTCTACCGTTCCGGTATATAAACGGGGAAAACAAGAGGTGGTATAATTTTCAAAGTTATTTTGACACCGTTCCTTATTGCAGCCGCAAGGAGGGCCTCTTGAAAATTAAAAACGGTGTCAGAATACAGTAGCGATTACTGTATTCTGACACCGTTTCTTATACCGTAGAGACTATCAATAGCCCACAAAACTATTGATTATCAATTACTTACTGCAACACCACTTCCCGTTCTGTCATCAACTTTCTAATATTGATGAGTGCATAGCGCATACGGCCTAAAGCCGTATTGATGCTTACGCGGGTCAGGGAAGCGATTTCTTTGAAACTCATATCCGCATAATGGCGAAGGATAACGACTTCCCGTTGTTCGGAAGGCAAAGAATCCACTAATTTGCGGATGCGATCATGTGTTTCGCTGCGAATAATGAGGGTATCCGGGCCTTCATCGCTGTGGCGCAATACCTCAAAGATGTCAAATTCTTCGGTTGGATTTACGTGGGCACGGCGCTTGTGGCGGCGGTGATAATCCACGCACATATTGTAGGCTATACGCATAGCCCATTGCACGAATTTACCTTCGTGATTGTACTTGCCCCGGCGGAGCGTATCAATGATTTTGATGAAAACCTCCTGAAAGATATCTTCGGCAAGTGCCTGATCTTTTACAAAGAGATAGATAGAGGTGTAGATTTTCGCTTTATAGCGGCGGAGAAGCACTTCAAAGGCTTGTTCATCACCATCTACATAGCGGGCGATCAATTCTTGATCATTGAGCATCGGAATAACTTGCATGAGCAAAAGCAGTGTTGCTGTTTTACCAGTTAAAAGTTAAAAAAAATCTGTTTAATTGGTGTACAAGTTTTATCCGATAAGCGAAAAGTTGCGTTTTGATGAACAATGTAAATAATCAGGTGGCTGAATTCGATAGCAAAAGTAGTAGGTTGTAGTAGAAAGCACCAAATTTTTTTTAAATTTTAACAAAATTTTATTGCTTTCGTGCATTTTTTAACAAAAAATAGCCAAAACTGTGGTAAATTTTATACCTTTGTGCCTAAAGTATTTTTAAAATTCCTTGCACAAGTACTTTTTTGCCACAATATAAACAACGGCTTTGTCACTGTAAACAGTTGAACAGGTTAAATTCGTTGAACAGGTTAAATTCGTTTTTATCGGATATTCTTCCTTCAGCGAATTGCCAAATTTCAATTAATTAAGACCATTCTTGTGCCGGGGCAGGTGACAACAGCTTTATTTACATGGAAATAATTATAATATCCGTATTGATTGTCTTGCATGGCTTTTTGGTGCTGGGCGAAATTGCATTACTGACGGCAAAGCGATCGCGGCTCGAAGGCGAAAAAATGAAAGGCAATCGAAATGCGGCCATAGCCGTGGGGTTGTTAGATAATTTGGACAACTATCTTTCCGCTATGCAGATTGGCATCACCCTGATCAGTATTATAGAGGGCGCTTATGGCGGCGTGGCTATTGGCCACTACTTAGAACCTACCATAGCACAAATTCCTTATTTAGCCCCATACGCTTCAAGCATTTCCATCTCCATCGTTGTCACCATTATTACCTATCTGTCGCTGATCATCGGAGAGTTGGCACCTAAATACATTGCGATTCAGTATGCCGAACCCATTGCGATCTTCTTTGCCCCGGTAATGAAGTTCATCACGCAATTGACCGGGCCTATTTCTGTTTTTTTAAGTTGGAGTACCAAGATGTTTATGCGGATGTTGTTTATAAAACCCAATGACCAGCAGAGCATTTCGGAAGACGAAATTAAAATAATGGTCAAAATGGCCAATCAGCAGGGTGTTTTGGAGGAAAAAGAAAGTGAATTTATTCAAAATATTCTGCGTTTTGCCGATCGGGATGCCGACACTGTGATGACGCACCGCAACAATGTGGAATGGTTAGATATCAATGCCTCCTTAGAAGAGAACGATGCGATCATCCGCGACAGTGGTTACACTAAGTTTTTGGTGTGCGATGACACCATTGAAAACATTCTGGGAGTGGTAAAACTGCGTGATTATATAGACCACCACCAAAAACCAGGTTTCAACCTGAAAAGTATCGTCTCGCAGCCGGTATTTGTGCCGGACAGCATGAATGCGATCAAAATATTGGAGTTATTCCGAAAAGAGCGCAATTATTTTGCGGTTGTGGTGGATGAATATGGCTCCACGGAAGGAATCATTACCCTCCACGACCTGACAGAAAATATTTTTGGGGCGCTACCGGATGTGGATGATGCAGAAGGCCCCGGTATTTTCCATCGCGAAGATGGTAGTATGCTGGTGGATGGCATGATTCCGATTGACGAATTGCGTGAAGCCGTCAATCTCAAGGAATTCGATTTTGAAGATGCCGATTACTCTACTTTGGCCGGTTTCATTTTGTATAAAATCAGCGAAATCCCGAAAGTCGGTCATCATTTTGAAACAGAAGGTTATCGTTTTGAAATTATGGACATGGATAAAAGCAAAATTGACAAAGTATTGATTCAGCAACTGACACGGGAATAAAATACCTGAATGGTAGTGGTATAATTTTTTTACAAAAAAACTATACCACTACCATTCAGGTATTTTATTTACAGAAAAATGCTTTATATTTTAAATTACTGTGCTACCTTAGCGTCAAAATTCACAATTTTCAATCATTCACCTGTCTAATTAAGTTATGCAAGGTTCTGCTATTACCATTAATAAAGGAAAACTAAAAGTGCCAAATGACCCAATCATCCCGTTTATTGAAGGTGATGGTACGGGCGCAGATATATGGGCCTCGGCTGTTCGGGTGCTGGATGCTGCGGTAGAAAAAGCCTACGGCGGCAAAAAGAAAATTATTTGGAAAGAAGTATTGGCGGGTGAAAAGGCATTTAATAAAACAGGCAACTGGCTCCCTGATGAAACCATCAAGGTTATTGACGAATTTAAGGTAGCCATCAAAGGGCCGTTGACCACTCCGGTGGGTGGTGGCATTCGTTCGCTCAATGTTGCCTTACGCCAGCAACTTGACCTGTACGCCTGTGTGCGCCCGGTGCGGTGGTTTAAAGGCGTACCCAGCCCGGTGAAAGAACCCGGATTAGTGGACATGGTCATTTTTCGTGAAAATACTGAAGATATTTACGCGGGTATTGAATACTTGGCAGGCACTGATGATGCCAATAAATTATTAGCATTTTTGCTGGGTGAAATGGGCGTGAAAAAAATTCGCTTCCCCAAAACCTCGTCTATTGGCATCAAGCCGGTTTCTAAAGAAGGTACCGAACGCCTGATTCGCTCGGCTTTTCAATACGCGTTTAAATATAAGCGTAAATCCATGACGATTGTGCACAAGGGCAATATCATGAAATTTACGGAAGGTAAATTTAAAGACTGGGGGTATGAATTGGCCGAACGCGAATACGGAGACCGGGTTTTTACCTGGGCACAATATGACCGAATTAAAGAAGCAAAAGGCGAAGAAGTTGCCAATAAAGCACAATCGGATGCCATTGCCGCCGGCAAAATGATCGTAAAAGACGTAATTTCCGATGCTTTCCTGCAACAAATTCTGTTACGACCGGCAGAATATGACGTGATTGCTACACTCAACCTGAATGGCGATTACGTTTCTGATGCTTTGGCCGCACAAGTAGGCGGTATCGGCATTGCTCCGGGCGCCAATATCAATTACCTCACCGGACACGCCATTTTTGAAGCCACACACGGAACTGCCCCTAAATATGCTGGCAAAGACATGGTAAACCCTTCGTCGGTTATTCTCTCCGGTGTCATGATGTTTGAATACTTAGGTTGGGATAAAGCCGCTAAAATAATCGTCAAAGGTTTGGAAAAGAGTATTCGCAACAAACGCGTGACCTACGATTTCGAACGCCTGATGAAAGGTGCCACCAAACTCAAATGTTCGGAGTTCGGTTCGGAGATTATTAAGAATATGTAGGGGTGGCACGGGAATGAATTAGTTGATAGTACTTTCATGAATTTTTTTTGCAAAAAAAATTCATGAAAGTACTATCAACTAATTCATTTACAGATAAAAACGCTTAACGGTTTTTTTTGTCATATATAAAAATCAAAGCGTAGTGTTGCTCACATAACCCAGTAGTTGAACGCATAAAAAATAAAAGGCCGTCTTATCCCAAATACCGAAGTGGGATAAGACGGCCTTTTCATGTAGGTGGGGTATCGTTACTCAACCAACGCAACCTAAATCTGGGCATCCATGCCCGACCAAACTATGGATAGTCGGGCATGGATGACTTGACTTACGTTACCGGATTTCCGGGACCACCTGCCTCAAAAAACCCGTTTTTGTGATTTTTGAAATATCCCCGTTTTCCGGGATTAATGAAGTATAGCAGCACCCAATCTTTGTAACATTGTTCATTAAACAAAATATTGACATGAAATCAACATCACCAATTATGCACAAAATGTGTTTTTACGGTTTTGCGCTACTCACCTTCCATTCTGTAATTTCGGCACAACCCTTATTTCGAATCCCAAAACCTTCCTGCCAAAATGCGGATTTGACGATTGACGTACTTGCGCCGGAAGGTTTTCAATCCTATCACTGGGATTTTGGCAACGGCAAAACCGCTACTACACGTGTGCCGCCGCCTCAAAGGTATGACACTCCCGGAGAAAAAACGGTTAAACTAACCGTTACTGCTGCCACGGCATTCAGGATTATTGAGTCCATCACCGTCATTCAGCACAACTCTTCCTGGAATGACCCCGGTCTTTTTTGTTTTGATGAACCAGGGCCGGATATGTACTTAGAGTTTCTATCCAAGGCTACTTTTAGCACATACTGGATCAGGACGATCAAAAAAGGCAATGCTGTCCTGCCAGCAGAATACCTCACGGATGGTATCCTTATACAAAAAGAATTTCCCATCACGGTTTGGGATGAAGACGATGGCTTGTGGTGTGGTTTGAGTGATTACCTCGGGGGCATTACGTACCCGGCAAACAGCACCGGCGGCGATTTCAGCAATCCGTCGGAGGGTTTGATATTGCGTATCAAAACCAAACTAACGACTTCCGCCACTTATTCCCAAATTTTTACGGTGTCTGAAACACCTGCCCCGGTCATCACTTGCCGCAATGACTCGCTCCTTTCCAATTATAACACTATTGGTATCAATAACCAGTGGCTGAATGCCCAACAACAAAATATTGCGGGTGCCACCGCAAGTGCCTATAAGCCGACAGTGACGGGGGTATATTATCTCAAAACTTCAATTGGCGTTTGTAGCAGCATTTCTACGCCCATCCAATATCAGCCCGGCGGGTGTACGGTAGGTACAGAAGAACCTATAGTGCAACTATTGAAGATAGTACCTAATCCTGCTTCCAATCGGCTTTTCGTCCTGCTGCCCGGCTTTTTGCAAGGTGGTTTGGCGCATTGCCGTATCTTCAACCTTCAGGGTATGCTGATGGCAAATGCAGAATATCCTGCGAGGCAAGGAGGTCAAGGGCTTGAGTTCGACGTGCAGAACTGGCCATCCGGCGGCTACACCATTCAGGTCGCTACCAGTTCAGGCGTTTCCACCGGCCGGTTTTTTGTGGCTCGCAAATAACGCAAATGTAGTACCGCCTTACCACGCAGTTCCGCGGCGATGGCGAATGTCTTAAAGGTAACCAGACCGGTGGTACTTGGTATTTGAAGTCGGTGGTTTCGTTGTCATACACCCCCTCTCCGTTGCAATGCCAGCGTTCTATTTTGGTGTTTTTGTAGGGCGTGGTGCAATCTTTGTGTAGCACTCTGCCCAACAACTCGACGGGGTTGCCTTTTCTGCCTTTGATGATGAGGTTTTTGCGCAGCGGGCTGTCTGGCCGGTAAAAGAGACCCAGCACATCGGAAGTGGTGGCGCAGTCGCCCTCATACCGCTCCCCGTTGAAACGGACGAAGCCGGTGGCGCTGATGGCGATAGCGGATAAAGCGGCTGTTTTGATGAAATTTCTGCGTTGCATAATTAGGTTGATTTATGTTTTGAAATGATGAGCACTTGCCCGTTGCCACCTTTTTCTACTTTTTCACCTGAAAATCCGGATGCCCGCATTGCTACATCACAAAGGCATATTGGTCGGCGAAATTGGCGAAAGTGACTTCCTGGTCTTCGGTAAAATGCCCGTTGTCAAAGTTCACCTTCATCAGGACTGGTTTGCCGGAAGTGGAGGTCTGTTGTACGGCGGCAGCAAATTTACCCGGCTGCCATACCACCACCCGTGGGTCAGTCCAGCCTCCTACGCCCAGTATTGCAGGGTATTTGACCCCTTTTTTCACATGCTGCATGCCGTCCATTTCGTACAAGGCTTTGCACTCCACGCTGTCTAGTACCGTACCGAATTCAGGAATATTGGCCGGACCATTCGATGAAAACTCCAAACGCATGGCATTGGCGCAACCCACGTTGCAGATAGCAGCGGAGAACAAATCGGGGCGCTCCGTTATGGCTCTGGTGATTAAAATGCCGCCTGCGCTCGTTGTAAATATCCCGGATGGTTAACCATTTGCCGTTTCACTTTTCCCAGATAGCCATGTACTTGCCCGTGTAAGCGACCTTTCCATTGGCATCTTTCACGGTCGTCTTGCCCGTTTCCGTTACGATATTGCCATCGCCAAAAACGTCCATCGTTTCATAAGTAGCGGTTTCGCCTTTTGATCTTTTGGCCAACACTTCTTCAATACTTTTGCGGATTGCCGCTTTGCCGACTGCCATATCGGGCTTATAAAGCTCAATACTGATGGCATCATCCGCATATAAGGCGGCGACGGCTTCTACATCTCGGGCATTATCTGCCACTTCCCAAGCATTTTCAAGGACTTGAATTTCGGCTTTGATGGCTGCCATGTCTGGTTTGGACGTTTCTTGCATAGCCGCAGGCTTTGGCGCTGGCGCTTGTTGGCAGGCGGCGAACAAAAGGATGCAGAGGGAAAGGGTTGTGAAAAAGGTTGATTTGCTCATTGTTATGATGTTTGATTGATGAAAAAATTGAATAAAACTTGAACCCGACAACGTAGAAATACCTGAATGGAAAAAATCAGGTGTTTCCCCGGGCTACATAGCCCCCGCCGCCCCGAAGGTTGGCAGAGGCAAATGCTGTCAATATTTCTTTTGACTACTCCATTACCACCTTCTTCACAAAAACCGCCTCCGTTGCAAGGGCTTGCATGGGGTTCATGGCTTTTGGCAAGCCACTTAGGTCAATTTCCGTGTTGGAGGAAGCGGGATTGCCCCTTGAAACAATATGATCGTTGGCACTGCATGATGGAGCGTATCTGTTTTTAAAAAATTAGTGGTCGCTAAGGAATACAGGCGGTGATTAGGAGTCACCGCCAAACTGATTCAACGGTACCTGCGCTGGTTTGAACCGCACTCCCAATTCCTGCTGGGCCAACCTCCCGCTCACCACCTGACGCGGGTTGCCCACCGGGGCTTGCCGATTGAGCATCAGCGACGTGTCGGAGACTTTCCAGCGCTCGCTGCTCAGCAGGTAATGTTTGCCATGCAAGCCGGAGGTAGTGGCGGCTTGGAAGACGGCTTCCGCCACGTCGTCCACATCCACCATCGCCAGTTCCACATCGTGGTCGTAAAGGAATTGCAGGAAATCGTTGGGGGCGATTTTATTCTGAATCAAAAATTGCATCCCCATCGAGGTGGAATCCTGCCGCGCCGATAGTGCCTGGCCAACCACGATGACCGGCGACACGCTCACAATCTCGAAGGGCAGGTTCGGATGCTCCTGCGTGAAGCGGCGCACTACCTGGTCGGCATGATACTTCGCCTGGGCATAGGGGTTGCTCGCTTCGCTGACGAAAGGCGTATCGGCTTTAGTGTAGAGATGGTCGGCGTCGCGCCCTTCCGCGCCCAGCGGGAAGTGGGTATTGTGGGCGGCAATGGAAGCGATGAAAACGACTTTCTGCACCGTCGGCGCAGCACTGACGGCTTCCAAGAAATTCTCGGTGCCTTTGACAGTCGGCTCGAACATCTCGGTCTGCGGGTTTTCCGTCTCCAGTTTGAAGGGAGTGCCGCTGTGCACAATGATGTTGCAGCCAGCCACAAAGGATTACAGGGCGGCGGAGTCAAGGGTATTGAGCGGAACGGTTTCCAGGTGCTCGGCCCCGGAAAAGTCGCGCAGGTGGCGATATTTGTCTTCGTTGGCGAGGTCGGTGGCCGAGACCCTGACTTGAAAGCCATTTTCCAGAAATTTCCGGGTGACGTAACTGCCGATGAAACCGGAGCCGCCGATGATACCTACTGTTTGCATAGTGGATGTCGTTTGTTTTTAAAAAAATTAGTGTCTTATAAAATTCAGGCGGTGACTCACAGTCTAATGTCGTCAACTTAAGACGAAAGTGGGTCAAACAGCCATCATGTTGTAACCCTCGAACTTCAGTCGGCGGTTGCAACACGATAGCTATGTTAAGTTGACTATATTGGGCTTGGCGTCATCCCGTCAATAGATTCATTGCTTCATCGACTCCCGCGCTTTTTTGGCCCCCTCTTTGGAGCCTTCCAGGCCCAGAGCCACCGCTTTATCGTAGTACTCCGCCGATTTCGCGTAGTCTTTGACGGTCAGGTAGTATTCGCCCATGCTGTCGCTGGCGTTGGCTTCTTTGGGGGCCAGCCGGATTTGATTTTCAAAAGCGGCCTTGGCCTGTTCCATTTGGCCCATCTCCATGTAGAGATAGCCCAGCGTATTGTAAGTCGGCGCATAATCGGGACGCAGGGCCACCAGTTTTTGCGAATAACTTAGTCCTGCGGGCTTATTGTCGTCGAGGAAAATGGCCATTAAGCTGGCCCATTCGAAGGCTTGCGGGGTTTGGGGATAGGCCACGGTCAGTTCTTCCATCACTTTGGCGGAACTGGACTTGGGGTCTTGCTGCCATTGCTCCATCAGTTTGCGCAGGATGAGCTCGGCCTTGGTCAGTCCGGCGGGATCAATACGCAGGGCTTTATGGACCAATTTCGTTACTTCATCATACTTTTTGGAAGAAGCGTAGCTCATGGACGAGTGTACATAGCCCATAAAAAAGTTGGAGTCCGCCTGTAAGGCTTTGTCCATTTGCTCCCAGTACTTGGGCAACTGGGCATTGGCCGCCGATTGCATGGCCTCGTAGTAAGTGGTTTTGGCCACTTCCGACTTGGTGGAAATGGGCAGGTAAAAATCCTGGGCGGAGAGGGTGGTGGCCAGGCTGACGAGCAGCGCGAGGGCCAGGAAGCAGTGGATACTATGTTTGTTGCTCATTGTTTGAAAAAAAATTTTGACTGGTGACAAAGAATGGTTGTGACCGTAGTGAAGTGGATGGGATTAGGGGTTTGTATGTCATAGTGCGTCTTTTCAAAAGTTGTCAAAAGTGGACTTCACCGCGCTGACATCTTCATGGGTGGAGCGGTCTTCCAATCTGTGCTGCCTTATTTACCGGCCGCTACCGGCAATGGCAGGTCCGAATTGCTGCAATCGCGGAATATTTTCCATTGTCCGTCTTCCTTTTTCCAAACGGTGATGAATTTGTCTTTGCCCAATGGCGCGCCTTCTTTGGAGGAGTACGTTGTTTCCCCTACTTCTACGACCAGCTCCCCTCCACCCCACACTTCGGAGGTTTTTATGTCGATTCTGGCCACCCCCGCACTGAACATACCGGATATGGCGGTCTGGATATTTTTTCGGCCCACTACGGTCGGCGTATTGGCACCCATGAACTTGGCATCCGAGGTAAAGACATTGGCCAAACCAACCGAATCGCCTTTCACAGACAATTCAGTGATCCGTTGATTGGCGGCTTCGATTTCTTTTTTGGCCTTGGCGGCATCGAAAGCAGCGGCAGCCGGGGCTTCCCGTTTCGGCGTGTCACAACCAATCGTGAGGAAGCACAGGGCAACTACGGTTGCCATGAGTTGGAAAAAATTCGTTTTGCGCATTGTTTGAAATATTTAATGAATGAATGAATGAATGAAGATTAGACCACTTTTGAAAAGTGGTTCAATCTGTGCTGTAACCAGTGCTGTCCTAAGGCACCCAGTTTTTAAACTGGCATACTTTCCACTGGCCGTTTTCCCGGACAATCAGGTTTTCAAATCGAAAAACATAATTGGTTTTCTCGCCACTTTTCTTGGTAGTACGCACTCCGGAGACTGTCCCCGTCACTTTTACCCGGCCATCCGGCATGGCTTCGGCGGTTTCTAACAAGATGGTCGTTTGGTCGTCCATTTCGCTGAATTGCTGCATATCGCCTTCGTGCAGTTGCGCTTTGGTCAGGGTAGTGGTGCTGTTGTCTTTGGCGTTTACGATGACCACTTCATCAGCGTACGCGGTCTGCAGAGCCGCCACGTCGCCGCGATTGGTGGCTTCCTGCCAGGCCTTGGCGAGCGTGATCATTTCGGATTTCAGGTCTTGCGCCTGGAGCGCAGGGGAGCAGGCAGCCAGCAGAAAGGCCGCGAGAAAAAAGAGGTGCTTCATAATTAGAAGTTAAGTAATGGTTTGAAAATGCTATTTTTTTTACCGGCATCGCTACCGGCGGCGGATTCATGGGCACAAATCATCTTCTATTCTTATCTGTTTTGCTAAAGATCCTATTGTACCTCTTTTTGGTGCTTCCCGACTTAACCACCGGACGCCACCTGCCATCTGCGAATTCCATGATGCAATCCTCCAGCAACAGCAGGGGTTGCACTTCGCCGGGCTTCATCGGTAACGGATGTCGAGCGGTCCGGGAAGGGGCAGCTGGCGGGACAATAAAATCTTCGCCCAAATCGCTCAGTTTTTCCATGTGGCGGCTGACAGGTGATTGTCCGATACGGTCCATGTATTCCATCTGAAATTCTCCGGGCAGCGGGTCGTCGAGGCTTGTTTCTGCAGCGTTTAAATCTTCGCCCAAATCATTCGTTTTTTGCAAGTAAATACGCTTTGCCAACTGCCTGTCTTCCATTGACATTATCTTGTAATCATCGGGCTGCAGGTTGTCATCATAGATGTCCGTGGGCATTGTGCGAACGGGTGTGAAGGCTGCAGCGTTGAAATCTTCGCCCAAATCATTCATTTTTTGCAAGTAAATACGCTTTGCCAACTGCCTGTCTTCCATTGACATTATCTTGTAATCATCGGGCTGCAGGTTGTCATCATAGATGTCCGTGGGCATTGTGCGAACGGGTGTGAAGGTCGAAAAGGTATTCGATGAATTCTTTGGAGCCGTTAAAACGACTTCATTGTGCTGGGCGAAAAGGGGCGAGGTGATTTGGCTGAATTCGTTGGGCGATTGGCCTTCTTTCCAGTTGGTGTGACAGTTCCAATCGGTAAATTTTCCAGAAGTACCGCCTTTCCACGTGGCTGCTTTTTGAGCCAATGCAGTGGTACCAAAGATGAAGATGAAGGCTGCGGCGCAGGTAAAAGAGCGAGTGGCTGCGAAAAAAAACTTGTTTCTCATTGTTGCATTGTTTAGTTGGTGTGAAAATTAGCAGTGAATGTTGGGTCTGTTCAAATACTTTGAAAAAACGGCCTTCTTTTACGTTATTATTCTGTGCTTGACAAACTCTTGTGCATTCATCTGAAAATCCATAACCTCGTTTTTTAAAAAAATTTATGACTAAATTATTTTTTTCTGACGAAGCCGCATTATTGGCCGCTTTGCAGGGCAAAGTCCAGCGTCTGCGGTGGCGTACCGGGCCGAAGCACCCCTTGGCTCCATGCCAGCATTCTGTGTTCTTCCTGCTCTAAAGCGATCAGCCGGGCATTTTTGCCGATCCGCAGGGAAGTGCCGCTGTGAATCAGGATGCTCCACACCTCCACCGCACCGCTGGCGAGCACTGGATTGTTGAATGTGCTGGTGCGCACATCGGGGATGATGACTTGGCTGAATTCGTTGGGCAGTTGGCCTTCTTTCCAGTTGGTGGGACAGTTCCATTCGGCAGGCTTGCCAAGAGTTCCGCCTTTCCCCGTGGCTACTTTTTGGCCCAATGCAGTGGTACTGAAGGTGAAGATGAGGGCTGCGGAAAGCAGGGGAGCGAAGAACAGAGCAGGAGATTTCATTTTGAAAGATATTGATCGTGAACGAATGGAATCAAGTACTTTAAAAAAAAAGCCTTACTTTTACGCCATCTTTATGTGCTTGATAATCTCTTGTGCAGTCACCTGAAAATCCATAACCTTGTTTTTCAAAAAAATTTATGGCTAAATTGGTTTTTTCCGACGAAGCCGCATTATTGGCTGCTTTACAGGGCGATGAGGCGGAAAGAAGGCGAGGATTGCAGCACTTCTTCGAAAACCCGCGCCTGCTGGCCTGGGTGATGCGGCAGGTGAAAATGCAGGGCGGCAGCGAGCAGGATGCCAAAGATGTGTTCGAGGAATCGTTTATCGTGTTTGAGCGGCAAATCCGCACCGGCCATTTTCGAGGGAAAAGTTCATTGGAAACCTGGTTTCACGGCATTGCCCGCTGGCAATGGGCCGCCATGCGGCGCAAACAACGCCCTACCGTTGAAATAGAGGATATGCACCGCCCCTCCACGGAGTTTACGCCGGAAAAAATTTTAATTTCCGAAGAAAGAAGGGTTATGCTTCAGGCATTGATTGCACAAGTAGGTGAACGATGTCAGAAATTGCTCGGTTTCTTTCAATTGCACTACTCCATGCGTGAAATTCGAGATGCCATGGGCTATGCCAGTGATCAAGTGGCGGCCAATCAAATACACGATTGCCGCGAAAAATTAAAAAAGATAATCCATCAGCATCCCGAAAATGTGGACCTGCTGAAACACCGCTCCGACACATGAACGATTCATATTACGATCAGATAGACGATTACCACCTCGGCAGGCTGCCCGCCACCGAATCAGCAGCCTTTGAGGTCGCTATGGCTGCTGACCCAATATTGGCGACCGCTGTGCGCAGCCGCCGTTTAGAATGGGAGGCGCAAGAACTGCTGGCTGAGCAGCAACTACGGATACAAATCCGACAGGCATTTGCCGAACAACCGCCGCCGCCGCCCGGCGGCCGGACTATGCCCTGGAAAGGGATACTGCTCACCCTGCTACTCCTGCTCGCAGCGGGCATTTTCTTTTTGCGAAAAACAACGCCTACACCCAAGGAGGCTACCCCGGCAAACACGCCCGCGCCCGCGCAATCGCCCGCGCCGGTTCAGGAGGATAAAGAGAAAAACCAAGTCGCACCGCCGCCCATGGCCGATACCCAAAAACCGCTACCACTGCGCCAATTGGCCATGGCCGCCTATCGAGTACCCGATGGCCTTACCCAAACCCGGGGTGCGGATGCGGGGGATACTTTGGGCTTGGCATATACCGCATTTACCCAAAAAAAGTACGCGCGGGTAGTGCAATTGCTAATTGTTTTGCCCGAGAATGACCCGCAGGAAGCCCTGTTGCTGCGCGCCCACGCGCATTTTGCCGCCGGGCAATACGCCGCCGCCCGTCGGGATTTTAAAGATTTGGAAGTCGGTGGCATTTATCGCCGCGAAGCGCAATGGTTTGGGATGTTGGCCGAAATGACCCTTCCGGATGCCGACAAAAGCACCTGGACGAGTACCTTGCAGCGCATCAGAAAAGATAACAAACACCCCTGCCAAAAAGCGGCGGAAACCCTTTGGAAACAGGTGGTGAACCGGGATAAATGATGCTTCGTTTTTAATGTTTATTTTTGATCCGTTACTAGTGTAGCAGTGTCCTACATAAAAACCGGTAAATATTGCGCCAATATAATTACCTTCGCGGCTCAATAATTCAACAATATGCTAAGAATCGGCTACGGCGAGAGCAATTTTGAGCGGCTCATCCGTTCAGGGGCCTACTATGCCGACCGGACACACTATCTTGCGGAGATGGAGGCGTTCAACTCCAATTTCCTGTTTTTCTTGCGGCCACGCCGCTTTGGTAAGAGCCTGTTCATCTCTATTTTGCAATATTATTACGACTTGCGGCACAAGGGGGCATTTTCTGACCTTTTTGGAAAACTATACATCGGGAAAAACCCTACGCCATTGGCCAACCAATATTTTGTTCTGGTATATGATTTTAGCGGAATAGACACGGACGATTTTGATAAAATGTACAACGGATTTTTGTCAGAGATAAAAAGCGGGGTGCATAAAATGCTAATTGAATATCCGGAAATATTTGGCGAACAAGATATTCAAGCAATCCAAGATTGCCTCTCACCCGAACAAGTGATACGGGTGATGACGAAAATTGTGCGCCAGAAAGGAGGCCGCCGCAATATTTACTTGTTAATAGATGAATATGACCATTTCACCAATCGGCTATTGGTCTATAACACGGACATTTTTCGAAAAATCGTGGCGCGGGAGGGTTTTTACAGGTCTGTATTCGAGACCTTCAAGACAGCCACAAGGGATGGCATCATTGAACGCATCTTTGTGACGGGCGTTTCTCCCGTGACTTTAGACAGCCTGACCAGCGGCTTCAATATCGGCACCAACCTTACTTTAAACACGCTTTTTCACAATATGATGGGGTTGCGGGAGGCGGAAGTGGAAGAGATACTGAAAGGGGTAGGCGTGGAAACAGCGATGCTTCCATCCGTTTTGGCAGATGTGCGCCGCTGGTACAATGGGTATATGTTCCACAAAGATGCTCCGTACAAACTCTACAACCCCGATATGGTGCTGTATTTTGCGCGGGACTATTACGCCAGGCGGAAATCGCCCGAACAAATGTTAGACACCAATATCGCCAGCGACTACGGGCGCATCCGCAAGATGTTTGATTTTGGCGACCAATACGGGCGCATGGAACTCTTGGAGGCCTTGGTGGAACGCCGCTCGGTAGAGGCTCCCCTGACCATACAATTCAGTTTGGAAAAGGATTGGACTTCTGCGGATTTCATCAGTTTTCTGTTTTATAACGGTTTGATCACGGTGGAGGGGGCGGCCTTGGGAGGACTTTCCTTTCACACACCCAACGAAGTGATTCACGAGTTATATTTCCAGTTTTTCCGCTCAGTGGTCATTGAAAGGGCGCAATTGTCGGAGGCACAGGTGGATATGTGGCCCGCCCTAAAAGAATTGGCTAACAACAACCAGCCGCGCCTGTTTTTGGAGATGGTCTCGCGGGTCTTGCAGGGCTTGGACAACCGCGACTACCAGCAATTTGGGGAGAAGCACTTGAAATCCATCGCTGCGGCCCTGTTTTTCCCGCTGAACACCTACTATATCAAAAGCGAATTTGCGGTGGGCGGCGGCTATGTGGATTTGCTGCTGCTCTACCGTGCGCCCATCAAAGTGCCTTTGCAGTTCGCCTTTGAATTAAAGTACGTCAAAAAGAGCGAGCCGCATCGGGTGGAAGAAGAACTAAAAAAGGGCCTGGCGCAATTGCGTAATTATTTGCAACACCCTGATTTGCAACAGATCGTCGGCACGGACATTCCATTGCGGGCTTGGGTGGTGGTGTTTTTGGGAAATGAGATCGGGAAAATGGAAGAGGTTTCATAAAAAAATAACGTGCTCCGCTTTCGACCTTACTCGCTCAAGACCGATTTGGGGATTTTTTCCAATTAATATTTGGTAAAGAACAGTTGCTTTTGGCCGAAATGACCCTTCCGGGCGCCGACAAAAGCACCTGAATGAATACCTTGGAGCGCATCAGAAAAGATAACAAACACCCCTGCCAAAAAGCGGCGGAAACCCTTTGGAAACAGGTGGTGAACCGGTAAAAATCAGGGCATCGGACACTTCTCCAAGTGACATGCGTCTTTTTGTGGTTGTGCCGTTCTGGGCAGCGAATAGTCATTTGCCACCGTTCTTTATTTTGCCTAATCATTCGGGCTCCGTAATTTGCAGTATTTATCGGTAATAGTCGCTCCCATGCCTTAGGTATTCAGGCACAGTTTGACGGCAAAACGTTTTAGCAATCCGGCACTAATGGTTGGGCTCATAAAAAATGATGTTTGAATTTCAACAATTAAACTTGAATATTATGACAAAGAAAAAAGAGTTGGTATTAATTTTGTCAGTTTCCATTTTACTGACAACCGTTGGATTGTTAGTAGATAGTGATCCAAAAAATTTAAGCGCCTGGACAACGGCTTTTGAATATTTTGCCATGCTTACGATCGTATTTGTGAGTCTATCGCTCCTGTATTATATAGCGATTTTATCATTTAAAAAGGTTAAGGGTGTAATTTTACACCTTTTGAAATTATAGTAAGCGTTGAATCCCAAACACCCCTACCAAAAGCGGCCGAAACCCTTTGGAAGCCGGTGGGAAACCGGTAAAAATCAGGACAACAGTATAAAACCCGCCCAAAAAAACGGGTGTTCGTATTTTTCCTGCATGGCTTTTTGGGCCGCCCTAAATGCTTCGGGGATCGCCATTTTTTGGGAAAGCCAATTGGTGTAAAACGCCGTCATCAATTCCTGGGTTTGGGCATCGGGCACTTGCCACAGCGACATGACGATGTATTTGGCCCCCGCTATTTTGAAAGCCCGTTGCAGGCCATAGACCCCTTCGTTGCCCTCAATATCACCCAAGCCCGTTTCGCAGGCCGAAAGCACCACCAATTCGGTATTGGAAAGATCCATTTGGCTGATTTCGTAAGCCGTAATGATCCCATCTTCCTGATTGGGCCGGAATGGCTTGCCCGTTTTCCAGGCATAATTGCCCCCGGCTAAGATCAGCCCCGAACGAATCATGGGATGCTCGGCGCGTTTGAATGCGGGTTCACCCGGACTGGCCTCCGGCAGGCGTTGGGGGTCGGGAAAAAAGAATCCGTGGGTTGCAAGATGGAGCACGCGGGGCGATGCGCCCCCAACACCAATGCTTTTAAAGGCTTCTTCGCTGGCTTCCGAACCCCTGTTCAGGATGGGCCGCAGCCCCGCTTGCTTCAAAATGACTTGCAGGCTCCTTACTTCTTTATCCGTCCACGGCAGGTAGCCCCAGGTGCCGCCGCGCAAGGTGCTGTCTGCACCTTCAAAACTTAGGCCACCACGGGTACCCGCGTAATCAGGCTTAACAGGGGATTTGACCTCAATGGGTGGATTGTTCAAAGTGTCTGGTTCATAATTAATGCCTCCAAAAAGGATTGCCTCCGAAGAAGGAGCGGAGTTTGTCGTGGGTGGAGGCAGCGCGATTTGGCGGGTGCTGCCCAATTGCACCAGGTTGAGGAGATATCCCAATGGCTTCCCGTCTTTAGTCATTATGGCGTTGAAATTGAGGCGATGCAACAGGCCGGTGGGCGAAAAATACACCGTTTTCGCGCCCGCCAATGCCGTTTCTAAGGGTTGCCAGATGGCTTGGTAAAGGTTCTTTTGAGGCCCAGTCGTTTGGGCGGGATTCGCGTACAGGGTGTTGACGTAGTCGGATTTTCGAGCGCCTTTGTTTTTAAAAAGGGCGGTGATTTCGCGTTCTTCAAACAAGGGGACGAAGGTAGGTGCACCGGTGCCCGGCAAGAGAACGAGGGCGGCATACTTCACGCCATCACCAAACTCGGTACGATAGTACACGTATTCCAGTGCGGCCTCGTTGGGGCGCAGGGCTTTTTGCACTTCCTGCCAGCGGGGTGCTTGGCGGACACCGTCAAAGGCGGTAAGCCGTTGAGTGAGTTCTTTTTCGAGTTTTTGGGCTTCCTCTTCCGTTTCTGCGACCCGCTTGCGGTCCATCAGCGGTTTGGCATACTGCACGGCAAGGTAACGACGAGTGTTTTGCCAACGGGCGTAGGCGGTGCGGGTCAGGCTGTCGGCACGGTTGGCCTCGGTGGAGATACGCCGGGCATTTTCTAATAACAATCCATTAAAAAGCAGGCTGTTGTCGAAAGTGAGGGCGCAGAACTGGGGCGTGGGATGCTGTTGGGCAAAACGGTGAAACGCATCTATCCCCGCTTCAAAAGTTTTTATATAGTCCAGCATCTGTTGCTCGGACATATAGGAGGTTGATTTTTCGATCAGTTGACGCGCCAATTGATTGTAAGCCAACCAGTAAGTGGCGGCTTCGCTCTGCTTTCCGCGCTTGTCATGTAGGCGAGCCAATCCTTGTAAGGTGAATAAGTAGTTGGAATGCTGTTTGCCGATTGTTTTTTCCTGCAATTGCAACACCTCCCGATAATATTGCTCTGCCCGGTCATATTGACCCAGGTTTTGACAGGCTTCGGCTAAGCTGGTCAAAGACTCTCCGTAGAGGAGGTTTTCCTTGCTCACTATCCGGGCTAAAATATCCACCGATTCCTGCAACACTTTTTCCGCTTCGGCATAGGCTCCCTGGCCAGAATAGCTGTTGCCCAATACTAAACAAGTTTGCGCATACAGTTGAGTTTCGGTACCGGTGCGCTTCTTTTCAATCGCCAATACTTCTTGGCAAACTTGTTCGGCGGCTTCGTAGCGCTGCTGTCTGTTGTACAGTATGCCCATATTGATGCGCAGCAATACATAATCGTAGTTATTGGTACCCACGGCAGCGGCAAAGGTTTGGACCTCCTCGTACAAACTTTCCGACTTTTTGAACTCGCCCATTTCTAAATACAAACTCGCCAGATTTTTAGTAACATTAAAATAAGCGGGACGGGTGTTGCCATCGGGCAAATTACGGGTAATATCTCTGGCTGTCAACAGGAATTGTTCTGCTTTTTCAGCATCGTCAAGTGCGGTGATATAAAAAATGGCTACACTTTCTAAATTTTGGGCATACTGGAGCGTATTCTGTCCATAAGCGGCTTCTACAATGCTCAATGCTTTTTGGTACAAGGGTTCAGCCTGCTCAAACGCGCCGATTTCTGTGTAATTAAGCCCCAGTAGCGACACACTGTTGGCATAATCGGGGTGACCTACCCCCAAAGTTTTGGCCTTGATGGCGCAACTTTCCTGCAGTATATCTATCGCTTTCTGGAATTGGTTTTTTTTGGTGTAAATTAGCGATAGGTTATCCAAGGCCAGCGTATAATCGGCATTCTCTTTGCCTTTCATGGCTTCGATGGCGTTTATAGATTCCAGCATAATGGCCTCCGCTTGATCTAATTGGCCAGTGAAAGAATAAAAATTGCCCAATGCGCCCAAAACCCGGCTGTAGATTACCTGTTTACGCTTGTCTGTTTTTTCTAAAACTGCTTTTGTCCTCATTAGGTAGGATTCACACAGGCTATCGTTCGTTCGATAATATACGAACGCCCCTAATGCGTACAATACGGCGGAATACTCGTCTTGTGTCTCTTTCAAGTAACGAATGTGAATGTTCTCTGCTTCCAATAACCCCTTTTCAGCATCTTTGATTTCGCCTTTTATAATCGAAATACGTCCACGGCGGAGCAGCCAAGCGGCGTACTGTACCGATTGGTGCCCTATTTTTTCAGCGATGATTGGTTGAAGGTGCTCTAATAGCTGCAATGCGCGGTCGAATTCTCGATTAGAACTTAATGTGAAAACAACCTGCAACAGGCTGTCCACTTGCCGGATGGTGGTAGAGTCCACCGGTATTTGGGCTGGGGGGGAGTCTGTTTGGGCATTCAGTAGAGGAGTGGATGCCAGCCACAAAGTCGCGCACAGCGCAAACAAACAAATAACACTATTGAAGTTGGATTTCATCATTTTTTTCGTATTAAATATATTTATATAAAAAACTTTCTCTAAGGAACGGTGTCAGCATAAAGTACTAAACTTAGGTAAATTGGTTTTTGCTCAAATAACTATCTTTTTGCTTTGTACTCATGCGATGACTGGGAGTCATCGTATGAGTACAAAGCAAAAAGATGGGCAATTTGAGTGAAAAGGAATCAGATAAGATTGATACCTTATTTTGACACCGTTCCTAACCTAAGTAGGTAAATAGAAATAATCGTAGTTTTTAATTTCATTAATTACCTTATTATCAAGGGTTTGTGAGACTGTGGACTGCCGACTATTGACTGTGGACTATTTAACGTGGAGCAAAGTAACGAAATTTGTCCCATTGCTCAAAGTTTTCACCTGAATTCGATGGGTATGCCTAATTCGTTGGTGCAGATCAAGCGACCATCTGCAGTATTTCCTGAACTATCTGTTGCCTGAAAAACTTGAGTGGTTATGCCGAGTGGGAAACCAGCGCCATTGGGCAAACCAGACACCAAGGAGAGCGTTGGTTGGCCACCAGAATTGTCAGTCGCCTGCGGCAGCGGATAATTGATCGGGAAACCCTCATCACATTGTTGGTAACTGGCAGGACAGGTAATCACAGGGGCTGTATTATCAACAGAAACTACATTTACCGAACTGCTTTTGATGCAACCATTCGCATCCGTTACCGTGACCGTATAGACATTAGGTGCGAGGTTGTTGATCGTAGCGGTTGTCGCCTGATTGCTCCAAAGATAGGTGTAAGGAGCAGTACCACCCGTTGGCGCAGCAGTAGCGGTGCCGTTGTTCAGCCCGCCTCCTGTTGTGTTGGTCGAAGTCGCATTCACACTGATCTGGGTTGGTTGACTCAAGGTACTCGCAGCGGTGCCGGAACATCCTGCGGCATCAGTAAGCGTGACCGAATAAACGCAGTGTTGAGATTGCCGAGGTTTTGGGTAGTCGCACCTGTGTTCCAAAGGTAGGTGACCACTCCAGTTCCACCCGTGTAATTGGCTGATAAAGTGCCATTTGAGCCGCCAAAACAAAGGATCGGATTTGTAAAACTTATAGCGGCATTGATCGTAGGGCTTACCGTCACCGTCGCGGTCGCGGTACTGGTACAACCGTTTACTGTATTGGTGACCGTAACAGTATAGGTGCCGGCGATATTAACCGAAGCAGCAGCACTCGCGCCACCAGAAAGGATACCCGGGCCGGCCCAGCGGTAGGTCGGATTGGTCGCATTTGTGGTAGCGGTAACTTGAGTTACGGGATTTGCGCAAGTCAGCACGCCGCCTGTTATGGCAATGGAGGGTGGAATAGTGCTTGATCCTACGGTTGCTGAAGCGGTATTTGTACAGCCCTTATTATCGGTGACAGTCGCGATATAAGTACCGGGTTGGGTTGCGGTGTAAGGGCTTCCGGTCGTCCCATTCGGCCACGCGATGGCATATTGTGGCGTTCCGCCGGTCACCGTTACGGTTATTTGAGCAGTGGGATTACTGCAAGTAATTTGGTTAGAAGCCGTCGAACTGGCCGCCAAAATCGGTGGTTGTGTGATCAAAACAGACGTGGTGGCCGTTCCGCCTCCGGTTACAGTAACTGTATAGGTACCGGCAGTCAGGTTAGTGGCAGTCGCTCCGGTCTGGTTATTGCTCCAAAGGTAAGAATAAGATTGCTTTATCGTCTTTTTTGACGCGGCAAAGGTCAGGACTTACAGCACCCTGGGCAAGATGGGGTTTGTCGCAGGCTTATTTTTCGGGGATTGTATGGTTACAGCCTCGTACCGCCCGTCAGTCGGGTTCCAACCCGACATATACAGGAAAAGCGGGTAAAACCCGAAAGATGGCAGGAACGAAGCTATAACCCCGCGCCGGCAATGGGGCTATATTTTAGCACCAAAGATCGAGGAGGCATTGCGTTCGGATAGTTGCCTAAATCACGCTGTCTTTTTCCAATTGACTCACTATTTCATTGGCGCAACGGCGCATTTTTGTGGGCGTTAATATGAGCACTCCAAAAGAAAGGACACTGCGCCATGCCATTTGCTTTTGCCCGAAAGGCTGGAGCGTAGTATGTACGTTCCAATGGCCGTCGCTGTTTTTAAACTCTGTCCGCATGATCATACTGGGCGCAAAGGCATCCAACTGTTTTTGAGCGACTGCTGGCTGATCCAGAGACAGTGGATTGTAAGATTTTGCTTTTACTTTAATTTTTCTTTGTGAAAGGAGTGCCTTCATTTCTTCTTCAAATGCGGCTAATAAATCATCGGTATGTTTTCCGGCAGCAAAAGGGAGTTCTCCATCTATAAAGATAAAAATTTTAGTTGGTTTTTGTGTCAATTCACTGCTTTTATTAGAACGAATAAAGACGCAACTGCTCATCATTACGGTGATTGCCGCCAAAAGCAGTAAGAAAAGAATTTTTTTTGTAAAATGTGTTTTTTTGTAAACGTTAAAAGTATCAAACCGATATTAGTTGATATTATGATATTTATATATTATATTTTGAATAAACACAATATGTAAATATGATAATGTCAATCAATATCACGCCAGTATTTACGGACATCCACAAATATTTTCGCTTTGCCGCCCTCTACGCGGGTGAAGTAAAATTCTTTTGCGTGTGAGTTCATTCTATAGAGATCTGATTCAAATTCTACCCATAGATGGTAGCGAAGCTTATTGCCGCCCATATCTGTTTTTTGAATTTTTGTTATCCTGATGTAGTTTATTGCGGTACTTTTTGCAAATTTATTGGCGGTAGTGAAAGACGTGCTATGAGCGGTCACGATTCGGTCTATTTTGATGTCACTAATTACCGACAGTTGCAAACTCCAAGCTGAAGGTTCTGCCAATGTTGGCTCTCTTTTAAGCTGCTTAAAACCCGGCTTGAACAGACTATCAGCATAGGCTTCCTGTTTATTTGCGGAGATATTGACATCAGGGAAATTAAAAGACAGAAAGCAAGGGACAGTACCCAACAGTTTATAAGACTTATAGAAAGTAAATCCGGCCCCCCACAGGTTCTTATAATATATGATCCCCATACTATCGCTGCGTTCGGTAACTGCTGTCTCACGGCCTTCTATGCGTGCAGTATAATGAACTTGTGCGGTATCAATCGTAAGGTTTGGGATAAAAGCGGCGCTCAAAGTCAGCGCATTCTTCATCAGAAAGAAAAGAATAACTGCAAGGGGGTGGCTGTACTGTTTCAGCCGATTTTTGGCACGCAGTACACCAAAGGTATATCGCCAAAAGTACCCCCGTAAAAACATGGTATTTTTGCATAATTAAAGTTGTTTTATATTGTTGAATATTGTAACCGGATGTTCGCTGGATCCGAAGCTCGCGCCCGAACTGTTTTTCCAAAATCGCCGCCATTGGGAAGGCGGCGCCGGAGCCATTTGCAAATGCATTGCAAAGGTATAGGCATAAAAAAGCAAAAACCAAAAAAAATTGTGGGTCATTTCCGGACGGAGAAAAAAAGATTCCGGGAATTCCGGATTTTTCTCTCGCGTAAATCCAGTGTTACCGGAAAAATGGATACGCGCTTGTCTGAAAATCCAGAATTCTGGAAAAATGG
>Ga0209490_10000486_pt1 | contig 39314 bp, 39 predicted proteins | sample MAT06_FD_187209 | JGI IMG/M metagenome (GOLD analysis project Ga0209490, IMG submission 187209) | Freshwater microbial communities from Lake Fryxell liftoff mats and glacier meltwater in Antarctica - MAT-06 (SPAdes) (version 2) | ecosystem: Environmental > Aquatic > Freshwater > Ice > Liftoff...
ATCGCGATTTTATAGTGATGTGGCACCGGTTTCGCTATGAAATTGATGGAAAAAGGAAAGAGATTCAAGCGTATTTAACCACCACCGGGGATGACGAAAATAATACTGCAATGGCGAAAACGGTTGGATTGCCATTAGCTATCGCGGCTAAACTATTGCTTCAAGGAAAAATTAAAAGTCGAGGCGTTTTGATCCCAGTGACAAAAGAAATTTATGAACCCGTTTTGACTGAACTCGGGGCGTTGGGTATCCGACTTACGGAGGTTGAAAAAAACTTTTAATTAGCTGCTTGGTAATTTTCCGTTCGGTAGTTTAATAATTTTCGGTAGGCTTTTTTTATCTCTTCGGGGTGTTTGCCCCGATTGAACATAAACATAGCAACCCCATTTGCAATTTGTACGCGTAGCCACGAATTACTTCGGTATTTACGAGTAGAGATGACCACACTCTTTTTAATGAGCTTAAAAGCTATTTTCGATTTCCATATTCGCCTAATAAAATCATAGTCTTCCATAATGGAATAGTACTCATCGAAACCACCAAGCTGTTGAAATATCCGCTTGGTAATAAACAACGTTTGGTCGCCTCCTCGAAAAGTTAAAATATTAAGCCGGGTCATCAAGGCATTTATTTTCATCAATCCGGGATACGAATCAAAATCAGATCGGTAGCAACCGCAGCCAAATCCAGCTTGAAGTGCTTCCATTATGTCATTATAAAAACTTTCGGGCACGGCAACATCGGCATGGACAAAATAGAGAGTTTCATAGGTTGCCAGTCTGGCGCCTTCATTCATTTGAACCGCCCTGCTTCGTTGTGTACACTCAACTACAATCGCCCCTGCATTTAATGCCACTTGCTTGGTTTCATCTTCGCTGCCGCCATCCACCACTATTACCTCCAGATTCGCCTGCAGGCGATGCCCTTTAAATTGTTGCACCGTTTTCTCTATTAAACCAGCTTCGTTTACAACTGGAATGATGATGGAAATACCCTGTTGCATAGCTTCACGTTGAAACCTTAAGTTAGCAAATCAATTCATTATCAAAGGATAATTGGGCTAGCTTTGCTTTATGTCTCTGGAGGAAAAAGTAAAGTCAGTAGAAGAAGTTTTTAGACGGCTGGATACCGAAATCTCCACGTTGCAATCTTGGTCAGGCCTTCATTGTAAGGCGGGCTGTGGCAAGTGCTGTTTCAAACCGGATATTGAAGCAACCGTTCTAGAGTTTTTGCCATTTGCCTACCATCTTTACAAAATCGGTGAATCAGAAGCGTGGCTTGCAAAAGTTGAAAACGCAGAGTCCGGACTTTGCCCCATTTTAAATCCGACACAAGGTGGAGTAGGTCTTTGTTCCGAATATGCACACCGGGGACTGATCTGTAGACTATTTGGATACTCTGCTCGTACAAACAAATATGACAAACGAGAATTGGTAACGTGCCAAATAATAAAAACAGAGCAGACTGAAAATTTCAATCTAGCTCAGCTGAAAGTAAGTGAAGGCGAGTCAGTTCCGGTAATGAATCAATACTACATGCAATTGCATGGAATTGATTTTGAGTTGACCCATGAATTTTATCCAATTAAAGTTGCTATCAAAAAAGCCATTGAAACCGTTCTTCAATATTATGCTTATCGGTGAGACGACCTTTTGAAAAGGGAAAGTAGATCAACCAACGAAACGGTTTTTATCATCATCCATTTTACAGAAAAGTGCAGCGGTTTTGTTCGAAAGCCGATTGTCGCGGATTCAGTGGAAGTTGGTAACGTGGCGGTAAGTAGCGCCACGCAAATGCCAAGCGCCAGCAAACTGTTTTTTCTACGGTGTGTCAACGATTCTAAACCTTTCATTTGACTCGATTTTGGCTCCTTCTCATTCAAATTTCACTTTTCTCGATAGTGGCGGTTACTGTTTGTTAATAATCTTAGATTAAAGGAATCTATTTTCTTACTAGATTTGTCGCAAGAAGTAAGCAAAAATTACACGGTATGCATAAAATTTTGATGTTCTTAGTTAGTCTTTCTATTTCCTGTTCGCTGTTGGCGCAGTCGCAAGATAAAAGCTCATCTCCAGTCAAGTGGATGACCTTCGAACAAGCGGTGGAAAAATCGAAGACTGAAAAGAGAAAGATTTTTGTGGATGTTTACACCGATTGGTGCGGTTGGTGCAAAGTGATGGACAAGAATACGTTTAGCGATCCTGCCGTTGCCAAAGTATTAAACGAAAAGTTTTATCCGGTAAAGTTTGATGCCGAACAAACGGAAGATGTGGTCTTTAATAACACTACTTTTAAGTTTATTCCGTCTGGAAATAAGGGCACACATCAATTGGCCGCTGCGCTATTAAACAATCAATTGAGTTATCCTACGGTAACTTTTTTGGAGGAAGATTATACAGCCGTTTACCCGATACCAGGTTATCGCAAGCCAGAAGAATTTCATCCTTTTTTGATATACTTTAGTGAGAATCATCACAAGAAAGGGCAGAATTCTTATGCGGAATTCATGAAGTCATACAAAACACCGTATGCAGCGGCCGTAATAAGTTCAGAAGGAGGGAAGTAACCGAATCTATGTGGCTACTTACTTTCGCAAACACCCACTCCTAATCTTCCGCTAGAAAGACCATTTGCCGCAGCAATGCCAATGTTGCCTGCAGAGAGGATTATATCTTTTTCAGGACCCGAATCCGATAAGTGAATTTTGATGCTTGCGTCCAACTTGGTTATTGCTTGGTATGAAATTTTTGTTTCGTCAGCCAACTGGGTTAAGGAAGTTTGACTTTTGCCAGTGCTGCCAAGCACAGGGTTTAGTTGGGCAGCTATGCTGGCTCCCTGAACCGATAAATCCCCCAAGTGCAAATGCACAGGGTATTTGGCATTTCCAGACGTTCCTTTTAGCTCCACTTCAACCAGTGTTGAGCCATCCTTTTTTTCTTTAAAAGTTACCGTGCCCGATACTTCATATTGCGAGGATTGCTGCAGCGCATAGGTGGTCTGGTTTCCAGTAAACTCGCTAGTCGCCTGTTCCTTCGTGCCGCAGCCAACCATCCCCGCGATCAAAGCTGCTAGAGTAAGTACACCTTTCATATTGATTTTTTAATTTACAAAGTTAAATAAATAAATTGTTGTTAGACATTTGGCGTTAAATTTGTTGATCGCACATTTGGCACAGACATAGCTATTTTTATAACGATATAAACCTGCAATTCATTGTGAATCGTCCACTTATTTTAATCTTCTTGTTGATGGGCTGTAGTCCTGCCATCAATACTTCCCTGAAAATGGATCTTAAAAACCCAAAGCCGGAGTGGCTTTCAGCGAAACCCAATCAATCCTCTTACTACACTGGAATTGGAAGAGGCACCAAGAACGGAACCGGTAACTACATCCAAGAAGCAAAGAAAAGTGCGCTAGAGGACTTGGTGTCAGAGATCAAAGTGAATATCTCGTCATCTTCCGTGCTGAGTCAAATAGATGCTAACAAGGAATTTCAAGAACGATACGAGCAAATCATAAATACGACAGCAGCAGATGAGATTGAAGAGTTTGAACAAGTGGATTCTTGGCAGGACGAACTGAATTATTGGGTGTACTATCGACTTTCAAAGCAGCGCTACAAGGAAATCAAAGACGAGCAAAAGCGCAATGCAGTCTCGATTAGCCTAGATTTCTTTTCAAAAGCAAAACAAGCTGAAAAAAATGGCGAGTTGTCATTGGCGTTGGGCTTTTACTATCAAGGCTTTCGAGCTATTGAAAAGTATTTGGGTGAACCCATTCGCATCGATTTCGAGGGAAAAGAAATATTGTTGACTAGTGAGGTGGTGGCCAGTATGCAACTGTTGATGGATAAGATCAGCATTACTATAAATCCTACAGAGATTGCGCTGAACAGGCGAGTTTCGTTGGGCGAACAAACCATCATGTGCAAGGCTATCGATAAGAACTCAAAAAAAGTAGTTGGGGATTTGCCGTTAAGAGCCGAATTTGAAAAAGGAGCTGGCAATGTGTTTCCAACTTATAAAACCGATGCTGCCGGCATGGCAAAGATACTGCTGACGAAAATCAGCTCGCGCGATTTGGAACAAACGGTGGTGGTGAAAGTAAATCCGTTGAGTTTTGCTGGCCTGTCAGCAACTAAAATTGATTCGCTTGTGGTGCAAAAAATGGGCTTACCGCGAGCCACTTTATTATTGAAGGTACAAAGGCCGATTGTTTTTGTTTCCTCAATTGAAAGGAGTCTAGGTGCTACTAAATCAAACCAACAGATTACCAACCGGATAAAAAACTATTTGGCCACTGCTGGTTTTGAGTTTACAGATGATAAGAGTAAAGCAGAACTTGCAATGGATATCGATGCGAACTCAGAAAAAGGGGTTGTTTCGGGCAGTATTTATATCACGTATGTAACCGCAGTAATTCGCGTGGCTTCGGTAAAGGGGAATAAAGAAATCTATGCCACCACGTTAGACCGAATCAAAGGTTTTAGCCTAGACTTTGAGAGGTCAAGCCAAGAAGCGTACAATAAATCATTGGAAATTTTGGAAAAAGAGAAACTTCCAGCGCTTTTGAATTCGATTTTGCAATAAAAACACGGAATTTAAACTTTTTTGGTCTTCGATTTTTACTGTAGAAAATAGTGGCCTATTAATTGCATTCACTAACTTGCTAACCAAAATAACAAATTGATATGAAAAGAATCGTAAATTATTCAGTCGTACTAGTCGTGGTTGCTGCTTTGGTGATAAGCGGCTGTTCTAAAAAGAAAAACCCAACACCTGATGGTGAAAAAGAAGTAGTTGTTCCCTGCTCGGGCCCTGATTTCTTCACTACCAACAAAGTGTTCCGTGCCAACTCGATTGGAGAAAGCATGGATCAGGTAACGTCTAAAAAGAAGGCGTTGACCAATGCTAGAAATGAGCTAGCCCAATCCATCCAAACAACGGTAAAGACGGTTACTGACAACTATACCAACTCCCGTTCGATGAACAGAAAAGAAGAATTGGAGCAAAAGTTTGAGCAGTTAAACCGGGAGATCGTTGAGCAAACTCTGCAAGGTGTAAGAACTTTTTGCGAGAAGTTAGTACAAACCAAAGACGGCAACTATAAAACGTATGTAGCTATTGAACTTTCTGCCGATGATCTGGTAAAACAATACAATCAGCGTTTGTCTACTGACGATCGATTGAAAATTGACTATGATTACGAGAAATTCAAAGACACTTTCAATGCTGAAATGGAGAAAAAGAAAAACGGTAATTAATTTTTCTTAATCATTTTAAAAATCCCGATCTCGATGGTCGGGATTTTTTATTTTACTGACCGATAACTATTTCCAGTTGGCCGGATCCAGCTTCCAAGACTTTACATAGATCAATTGATTTTCATCCAAGTATTTTCTTTCCAAAGCTTCCTGTAACAAATGATTGAAATCGCTCAAGCAAATAAGTTTGATTTTCTCTTCGCTGAAGCTTTTTTCACTTTGTTCAAAACCATAAGTAAAAATAGCGACCATGCCAATTACATCAAAGCCGGCCTCGCGCATGGCTTGTGCTGCTTTTAGCGAGCTGCCTCCCGTTGAGATCAAATCTTCTACCAACACTACTTTTTGACCCTTTTCAATCTTACCTTCTATTAAATTACCCATTCCATGTTCTTTGGGCTTGGGCCTAACATAAACGAAGGGTAACTGCAGTTCTTCTGCCACCAATGCTCCTTGAGGGATTCCCGCAGTAGCTACCCCGGCAATGCATTCCGCCAACGGGAAATAGTCCATGATTGCCTTTGCCAAGGAAAGCTTGATATATGACCGAATAGGCGGGTACGACAGCGCCAGTCGATTGTCGCAATAGATGGGCGACTTCCATCCAGAACTCCACGTAAATGGTTTTTGGTGATTTAACTTTATAGCGCCAATATCCAGTAACTTTGCAGCTGTTTCGCGCGCGGTAGTTTCTAAAATTTTTATTTGATCCATAGAACAGCAATCTATGAGGATTTGAACGACTGTACAAAATCCTGCGTTTTTATTCCAAGCAGGTATTGGCGGATTGAGAATAATTTGTGTTTTTGCAGCGTTATTAAAATAACTTAGCAACCATGGATCTTTTTGTAAATGATATTCCGGTTCGGATCTTGGGTGCCGATGAAAAACCAGAGGCAGGCCATTTTAATACTGAAATCAATGCATCGAATGAGCCCATTCACAAAGCCAAATTGCTGAACCACGTTTGGCTGAGCCACGCCAGCGTGCTTGACATGAATGTTGTGTTTGATTTGATCAATTCAAAAGTTCCCATGAACCTGTTATCATTGACTGTAAGCATCAACGATTACGAGGCGTTTAAACTCTATTTGAAAAATAAGTTCAAGGTTATCAAGGCGGCAGGCGGCCTTGTTCGTAAGAAAGATAAGTTTTTGATGATCTACCGAATGAAAAAATGGGATCTTCCTAAGGGAAAAAAGGAAACTGGCGAGCGCTCCTCGCAAACGGCTATGCGTGAAGTAGAGGAAGAGTGCAACGTGAGCGTAAAATTGGGTGCGAAAATTTGTACCACTTGGCATACGTATACCATGAACAAGAACAGTATGCTCAAAAAAACAAAATGGTATGAGATGGACTTGGTGGATGATTCGAATAGCAAACCAAGTTTGGAAGAAGATATAGAAGAGCTGCGCTGGATGACGGAAAAAGAAGTGTACCACGCGCTGGAAAATTCCTACAAGTCCATACGTTTTGTGTTTGAAGAATTTTATAAAAAGAAGGAAAGGATCAGCTAATCCAGCTGATAGGGGATAAGTCCCGATATATCTCCTTTGTATCGGTGAACTTCTCGAATAATCGAAGAACTGATAGCCGCAAACTGTGGAGAGGTGATTAAAAAAACTGACTCCAAGTCTGCACTTAAGTATCGATTGAGTTGAGCGATACTGTTTTCATATTCAAAATCCGTGGTGTTGCGCAATCCGCGAAGAAGGTATTTTGCGCCATTCTTTTTTGCGAAAGAAGCCGTTAGCTCATTGTACGTTTGAACTTTCACTCCTTTGTGTTCTTTAAAGGTATTCTCGATTTTTCCGACCATGAATTCAATGGGGAAGTAGCGCTGATTTTTTCCACTATTGTACCCAATGGCAATAATGATCTCGTCAAAAAGTAGTAGCCCCCGCAAAACAATATCCTCATGGCCTTTTGTAAAGGGATCAAATGAACCGGGAAAAAGGGCAATGCGCTTCATGTCAGTCGATAAGCAAATCAATTGAGTAGAGGTCAAAGAAATGATGTTCTTGTACCTCGTCAAACATATAGCCAAATCCGAGATTTTTTGGGCGATGTCCAAAATTGACGTTGCGAATGTACTTAACAAATTCTGAATAGTGGGGCGATTTTCTTCCTATATAGCCCCATAATAGCACTTCGCTTTTCTGCTGATCCATTCCTAGATTTTTCATCACCAGCATGATGTACTTGACATAATCAGAAAACTGATTGATGGCAAATTGATTGTAGTAAATTAGATTCCCCTTTGTGACGGAAAGAATGTGCAGTTTAAATCGATCGACATATATGTAAAGCGGGGGAGTTGCTACTTGATGGGAGTAGGCAATGATGCCTTCAATCAGTGCAGAGGACTGGTGAAAGAAAAACAGTTTCGTGTTCTGGTATATTTCACTCAACCATTGGTGCAAATCCTTTCGAACAGCAAAGACGGTAATCGAGTCGATTGATTGATTTTTGCAAGATAAAACCATCTCAGATTCGAGCTCGACCTTCGCATTAAAATTTAGGTAGTCGATGGAGCCATCTGATTGAAAAAGCCCCGCGGGCAGTTGGCAGAACTTGTTGTTTTTGATGGAAACTTTTACGCTTTTCCAAAACCCAGCCTGAAGAACGGAATGTTCTTCAAAAAGCGATTTTAACAATTCCAGCAATTGTTCATGAGTTTGCAGATTGCCCAGTACATAATCTTCAAAAAAAAGTAGCCGTTGATCGCTTTCGGCTACAACGGCTACTTGAAAATCCCTGACTCCTAATTGAATCAATAATCTATACTGGTGAAGATTCTCTTCATCAAATCGATCATCTTTGATCTTTTTAACTAACTTATAAATTGCGACTGTCGGTTGCAATGAAAAGGATTATTGCGATTCCCAGTTTCCTGTGGTAGTAACGTCAAACTTTGAACCAAAATGCAAGGGCTTCCTGTTTTTGGCCTCATTGCTTTCTTTTCGAGCAGGATTTACCGGCTTGGGATCCTTCACTTGAATTACCTGCACCATAACTCCGTTCTTATCCACTTTGCCAACCGTTATATCAAAATTTTTCCCTGCCAACATTGGAACTTGCCCGATATTCTTAATGTCAATTGCGGGGTCAAATGCGTAGTCCCAATAGTTAATAAGTAAATCTCCTTTTTTTACCTCTGTTCCTACGGTTACGGCTTTCAGAGCTGTTATCATACCTTGCTCTTGAAAAGGAACTTCTTGAATCTTATCACCCACTTTTAACAAATAAGCCTTTTGATTCTTCAAAGAACGATCCCCTACCTTTACCTTATAACCCATAAATATCCCATTCTCTGATGCGTTGACTGTAAAGTTCTTTTTGAATATCCTGTCCCTCACCGATGTAAATCCTAAGGTGTCAAAGAAAACCTTGACTTCCTCCTGACCATATCCAACTTGCTTGATTTCCTCTCTTCGCTGAATGTTTGGAACCCTCCCGTTTTCTATAAACCGGCTTAAAGAATCCCAGTTAGCTGTATATCGTTTATTAACCTCTTGAAATACTATTTCAGCTTCACGAATAAACTTAAGTTTGGCAATGACCGCTTCTTCCGTGCTCTGAATGGCTTCCGTTTCATCTATCGTGCCCTGAATTCCGCTGTAAAGTCGGTAGGCCAGATACAAACTGATTAAAACTAATACACTTGTGAGGATTCTGTTTAGGTTCATGTGGTTATCAGGTTTAGCCTGCAATTATAGATATTTTATGTGGTTAAAAGCAACCAATTACAACTTAAAATAGCCTCTCAACAGGTTGATTTGGTCAACTTTCTCCGTTTTTAACAAGATCCCATGTAGATGCTGTTCTCCGACTTGATCCAATTCATTCCTGCCCATAAACTTTACTTGTTTGATAATTTGTTGGTTGCCGAACTCTGGGTCATTTCCTGCGGCCAACGTGCCTCCTTGACTTTTCACGCTAAAATACACTTCGATGGCGTGGAGGGGGCGATTAATAAATTCACAAACGAACAAAAAGTCACAAACTTCTATCACCAATCCCGTCTCTTCCAAAAACTCGCGCTTCAAACAATCGTGCGCGGTTTCCCCGAATTCAATTCCACCCCCCGGTAACGACCAGAAATCGCCCTGAGTTAACCCGGAGTGATTGATCAATAAAACCTGGTCATTTTCAATACAAATGCCACAGGCGCGCACCCGTAGAAGATTTCCATGCATTCGCTGAACCAACTGATCCATTTTATTCGTTTCTAATCTGCACGCTATTTACAGTTAAATTTACATACGAAATGAACAAGTTTATGCAAGGGCAACTTCTGGTGTTGTAGGATTTGTTGTTTTTCTTGTTCAAGTAGTGCGCAAGAAGCAATTCTATCAAAAGGAGTCTCCATTAATTGGGAAAAATCGGAGCATGGTTTTGGTAATCTTTATTCAGGTCAAAAAGTTAACCATACGTTCCGATTTGTAAACAGCGGATCTGAGCCATTGATAATCACCAATGTGGAGGTGACTTGCGGCTGCACTGTGCCCAAGGGTTGGCCCCGCAACCTAATAATGCCCGGTCGTAAAGGTGAGTTGGACGTGTTCTTTGATTCGACTGGCAAACTAGGAAAACAAAACAAAGTGGTCACTGTAATTTCCAATGCGGTAGCGGGCAACAGTCAGGTAACCTTTACGGCCACCGTGTTAGAGACGAAACCAAACCAACACTAGGTCTTAGAAACGAACGCTGCGTAGCCCAAAAAGCCCCAACCGGCTAACAAGAGAGCTCCTCCAATTGGAGTAATAAAAACCACTGAGGTAGTATTAAAAATAGCCATTACGAAAAGGCTGCCGCTGAATCCGACTGTTCCGCAAAAAATAAATGTTGCGCTGAGTTGTACGGCCTTCATCTTTATTCTGTCCATTAGAATCGAGAGCAGTATCATGGCAATGGCATGGAAGAAAAGGTACTTGACGGCCAGCTCGTAGGTGTCTACCTTATTATTTTCGATCAGAATGCTCTTTAGTGCGTGCGCCCCGAAAGCTCCGAAGGCTACGGATAGAAAACTAAGCAAGCTGCCAATGAGAAGGGTATTTCGTTGATTGAGCATTTATTGTTTGGTGTAATTACGCTCGCCAAAAATAGCTGTTCCAATCCGCACGAGCGTACTTCCTTCCTCCATTCCAATTGTATAATCTGAGCTCATGCCCATCGAAAGCTCCGTCATTTGTACCGCTACTGGCAAACTACCATTCTTGATTTGCTCAAATATATTTTTAAGTTTTTTAAATTCCTTGCGAATTTGATCTTGATCTTCGGTGAAGGTGGCCATTCCCATCAACCCCATAATTTTTACGTGCGTCAAGGTCGATGGAAAATGATTCATTAATTCCGTTACCTCCTTTTCATCAAAACCAAATTTAGTTTCTTCGTTGGCAATAAAGATTTGTAGTAGGCAAGGAACCACGCGGTCTATTTTTTTTCCTTGCTTGTTGATCTCTTCCAACAACTTGATGCTATCCACCGAATGGATAAGTGAAACAAAAGGTGCGATGTACTTTACCTTATTGCTTTGCAGGTGCCCAATCATATGCCACTCAATATCTTTTGGCAGTGCCTGGTATTTTTCCTCCATTTCCTGCACTTTGTTTTCGCCAAAGATTCGTTGACCCGCGTCATAGGCTTCTTGTAATTTTTCATGTGGGTGCGTTTTGCTCACCGCAATCAGCCGACAGGTGGAAGATAGATTTCCGTTGATTACATTTATGTTACTTTTAATGCTCATTGTTTAATTTAGCCCGTTATAACGGGATCAACACGCAATACATAGCAAAGTTATGGCCATACTTGGAACCTTACTAAAAAAAGGAATAAAACTTCGGGAAACCCTTCAACAAGAATATTCGTCACCGATTGAGTTGCAGAAAAATGAACTCAAAGAGTTGATGATTTTGGCCAGCCACACAGAATTCGGAAAGTTTTATGACTTCCCTAAATTACTACCTAAGTTTAAGAAAGGTGGTCACGCTTTTTACAATGCCTATAAATCGGCCGTGCCCATTCATGATTACAACAAGATATACAAAGATTGGTGGCAACTTTCGTTGAAGGGAGCCAAGGATATTGCTTGGCCGGGCAAAATAAAATATTTTGCGCTCAGTTCGGGCACTTCGGAATCGGCATCCAAGCACATTCCCGTAACCAAGGAGATGACGAAGGCCATTCAAAAGACCAGCATTCGCCAAATTATTTCATTATCGAAATACGATTTACCTCCCCGGCTTTTTGAATCGGGCATATTAATGATTGGTGGAAGCACTCACTTGAATAAACGGGGAAACTATTTTGAGGGCGACCTGACCGGCATTCAAGCAGCGCGGTTGCCGTTTTGGTTTCAACATTTTTATAAACCTGGCAAAAAGATTGCAAAAGGCAGAAACTGGGATACCAAATTGGATGAGATCGTAAAGAAAGCAAAGGATTGGGATATTGGTATTGTGGTGGGCGTGCCTGCATGGATTCAAATCCTGATTGAAAAGATTGTAACTCATTACAAGGTCGCCAATATTCATGAGATATGGCCCAATTTGCTGGTCTATGTTCATGGCGGTGTTTCGATTGATCCGTATCGGAAAGGCTTTAAAAAACTGATGGGCCGCCCAATTTATTTTATTGAAACCTACTTGGCCTCAGAGGGATTCATTGCCTATCAGGCGCTACCCCAACACAAATCCATGAAGCTCGTGTTGAACAATGGGATCTTCTATGAGTTTGTGCCGTTTGACGAAAAGAATTTTTTGCCTTCAGGGGACATACGGCCCAATGCCGAAGCGCTATTGATTGATGATGTGGAAGAAGGGAATGAATATGCGTTGTTACTGTCTACTTGTGCAGGCGCGTGGCGCTATTTGATCGGAGATGTGATCAAGTTTACGTCAGTGGAAGATTCGGAAATTATCATAACCGGAAGGACAAAGCACTTTTTGAGTTTGTGTGGCGAACATTTGTCGGTAGACAACATGAACAAGGCCATCGAATTGGTTTCTAATGAGCAAAATATTGAAATAAAAGAGTTTACTGTGGCTGGCATTCCCTATCAAAGTTTATTTGCGCATCAGTGGTATGTGGGCACAGATTGCAAAGTAGATGCGAAGTTATTGAGGGATAGAATCGATTTTCATTTGAAAGAATTAAACGATGACTACGCGGTAGAAAGAAGTGCCGCTTTGAGAGATGTTTTTGTGGAAGTATTGCCCCTGCATAAATTTTATGATTGGATGGAATCAAAAGGAAAGGCGGGGGGTCAAAATAAGTTTCCGCGTGTTATGAAGAATGCGCAGTTGGACGAGTGGAAGAACTTCATCGCTGAATAGGGAACAGATGGAGATTGTTCTAAATGGTCTGAAGTTTGGGATTGTATTGGCATTCTTGGTTGGGCCGGTGTTCTTTACCATTATACAAACCAGTATTGAGCGCGGTTTTTCGAGAGGCGCGCTGGTAGCCTTAGGTGTATCGATTAGCGATATGCTATATGTGGCGGTTTGCTATTTAGGATTATTTCAGTTTTTAAATGAGCCCAAGTTTAGAACCAACATGGCCTATGTGGGTGGCGCAATTTTGATTTTGTTTGGATCCTATCATTTGTTGGTGAAAAGTAGAAAAGCGCACGTCATTACCGTCAAAACGGCCAACGAAACGAGTTCATTCAAATATTTCATAAAGGGGTTTGTTATCAATGGAGTTTCCCCTATGGTCATTATTTTTTGGATCGGCACATTGAGTGTGGCCACGGTAGATATGGGTTACACTCGCGGACTTGAGCTTTTTATTTTTTTTGCTGCCCTGCTTTCCACCGTTCTTGCTACCGACCTGTTGAAGGCATTTTTAGCGGATAAGCTGCGGTTGTTGATTACTCATCGTTTTTTGGTGATCATGAATGTGATCGTGGGTATTTGCCTACTCGCCTTTGGCGTGCGGTTGTTGTTAATGGCAAAGACGGCCTTTCAAACCTTTGGCTAATTGTTAATTCCTTGTTAAAGATTTTTCTCAACGCGATTTTTAACTGAGAAGTATAACCTTTATTTCCGTTTTAGAGTTAAATTGCGGTGTGAAGACGTTAGTTTCGATATCCGTTTTGTCAGTCTACCTACTTTTATCAGTAGGCATCGCAAAGTCCACTCATTTTTGTATGGGTAGAGAGCATCATTCTTCGGTGTTCTCGTTTGAGTCAAAAAAATGTGCCTGCTCCGTTTATGCGTCTGCAAAATCATGTTGTAAGGATGAGCGTGAAATTGTAAAGATTGACAGCGATCAATCTGCTTCGCAGATAGTTCATCCAGACGTGCCTCAATTCGTTTTTATAGCAGACGTGTTTTCATTTACTGTTTCTTCCGATCAAATTGAAATGAAGGAACTTTTAGCAGAAGAACGCCAGCAGCCACCTCCCAAAGTTCCCATCTATCAATCAGTTTGCAGCTTGGTTTTTTATGATTCGTTAGTTTAAGAATATCAGTAATCTCAATCTGAGACTACTTGGAATTTTTAACTAAATAATCATCTGTATGAAAACCAATATATTATTTCCCATTCTGATTAGTTTGATTTCGCTCACCAGTTTTGCCCAAACAAAAGTCGTTACTGCCTCCATCAAAGTCTTTGGTAATTGCAGTATGTGCAAAAAGCGCATCGAAACGGCCTTGGACAAGGCTGGAATTAAAAAGGCTGAGTGGAGCCCCAAGACAAAAGAGTTGCAGGTAGTTTATAACTCCGGCAAAATATCGGAAAAACAACTACACGAAATCATAGCATCCGTTGGGCATGACACCGACCTGGTGAAAGCTAAAGACGAGACCTACGCGTCACTGCCTTTCTGTTGCCTGTATCGAGACCATGATCATAAAGCAGACCACTAATCATATTTTATATGAAGAATCGACTTTGTGGCGTAGTAGTCATAGTATTGCTTTTTTCCAGTCAGGCGAATGCGCAGAAAATAATGGGCTTGGTAGTAGAGAAAGATAACCAAGGCAAAGATCAACCACTGGCTGGTGCAAATGTGTATTGGCTCGGAACTACAAAGGGCGCGACTACGCGCGAGAATGGTGTGTTTCTTATTGACCGCTTCGAAGGAAGCAATAAGCTCGTGGTCAGTTTTGTCGGCTATCGACCCGATACGATTGATGTTGCGGATCTGACCAACCTAAAAATTGAGATGAAGTCTGACCAGTTTTTGCAAGAAGTGGTGGTGGAGGGTTGGAAGCCATCCACGAATGTAAATTTAGCATCGGGCATCAATATGATTGAGATGAATGAAAAGGAGTTGTTTAAAGCCGCCTGTTGTAATTTATCAGAGAGCTTTGAAACAAACCCGTCCGTAGATGTTGCCTTTACGGATGCGATCACTGGCACACGGCAAATTCAAATGCTGGGATTGGCTGGGCCCAACACAATGATCTCAGTAGAAAATATGCCCGGTGTTCGGGGGCTTGCTTCCAGTCAAGGCATTCAATTTATTCCGGGAACATGGATTAATTCCATTCAAGTTACGAAAGGAGTTGGCTCGGTTGTAAATGGGTATGAAAGCATTGCAGGGCAGATCAATGTTGAATTGAAAAAGCCACAGGAAAGTGATAAGCTTTTTGTCAACGGATATGTCAACCAAACTGGCAGGTCAGAATTGAATGTTATCCATACAGCTCAAGTGAGCAAGAAATGGGCGACAACATTTTTAGTACACGGGAGTGCACGGCCAATAGAAACGGACCAGAACAACGATACGTTTTTAGATTTTCCCAAGGGCAATCAAGTAAACTTCGTCAATCGGTGGGTCTATAATTCCAACAATGGATGGCTTGGTCAATTTAGTTTAAAGTACCTGAACGATTACAAACAAGGTGGGCAAACCGGCTATAATGCTGAGAAAGATAGGTTTACTACTAACCGATACGGATTTGAAATCAATACCGATCGCTATGAGTTTGTGGGGAAACTTGGTTACCAGTTTCCGGGCAAGCCTTATAAAAGTTTTGGATTGCAAATCAATGGGCTTCAGCATACTCACTCTAGTTATTTTGGTTTCAACACACATGATGCAGAAGAACAGTATGCATATGCGAACCTTATTTATCAATCGATTATTGGAAGTACGTTCCATAAGTTCAAAACCGGAATTAGTTTTCAATATGACAACTACAAAGAATCAATCGGGCAACCGCAATTCAATGGTGCCTTTTTTCGATTTGATCGGATTGAACAAGTGCCGGGTGCTTTCTTTGAATATTCGTATGACGACTTAAAAAAATTCTCATTGATTGCGGGTATTCGCGTAGATCAACATAATTTATTTGGCACCATTATTACGCCACGGCTTCATTTAAAGTACAATCCTACAGAAACAACTACCTTGCGAGCATCGGCAGGCCAAGGCACGCGTGTTGCCAATATCTTTGCAGAGAATTCTGGTTTTCTGGCGTCTTCGCGAAGATTGATTTTGTCCAATCAGCAGACCAACCAAGCTTATGGATTCAAGCCCGATCAAGCATGGGTGTATGGCTTCAACTTGAATCAGGAATTTACGCTGGACTACCGACCAGGAAATTTTAGCGTTGACTATTATTTTACTGATTTTCAAAATCAGGCAGTAGTGGATTGGGATGCATCTTCAACGGAAATCAATTTTTATGCGCTACAGGGGAAATCATTTTCGCACAGCCTGCAAGCCCAAGTGGATTACCAGCTAGCCAGAAGATTTGACATTCGGCTGGCCTATCGATGGCTTGATGTAGAAACCGACTATGCCGGTGGCCGTTTGCAACGCCCGATGGTTCCAAGAGGTAGAGCGTTCATCAACCTCGAATACAAAACCAAAAACAATTGGGCGTTTGACTACACCATCACACGAGTTGGAGAACAACGCATACCCGATACTAGCAATAACCCACCTCTGCGCCAACTGCCGCCAGTTTCTGATCCATACATTCTCATGAATGCGCAAGTGAGTAAGGACTTTGGCACTCGGTGGAGCGTGTATGTAGGTATTGAAAATGTAGGGGATTTTAAGTTGACAAATGTAATTATGTCAGCAGAGCAACCATTTAGTCCGCATTTTGATACTTCCATGGTTTGGGGGCCCGTGTTTGGCAGACTGTGGTATGCGGGGTTTAGGTATCGGGTGAAGTAATTGAATCCCGCCATGTCTCAAAAAAAAATTGCACCGAAATCGGTACCTTTGAAATACACACCACCACCAATATGAGTTCTATTGAAATCAACCGAGCTACAGCAAATGATTGAACAGGAAATGGATATGAGTGTATTAGAGGCTATCCATATCATTTTGCGAAAAACAAAACTTAATCTTGCATTAAAGGAAAAAATGACTTCACGTGTTTTGCGTGCGGAGGATGATGTTGCTTCGGGGAGGTTGCTCAGCCAAGAGGAAGTCATTCTCCGTACTCAACGGAAATGAAGCTTTTTTATACCAAGCTTGTTGGCGCGCGTTTGCAACGCGTGCCCGTCCTTATTCAATTAACTCCAATTCCAAATAGCTTTTCTTTTTTGAATAGTAATCCCTTGCCGAGCTTGTTTATATTTTACAAAAAATAGTTAGAACCAAAATCATTACCTTTGTTTGAACACAAGACGATGAACACAATGGACATTGCAATAAAGAAAGTTGAACTCATTGAATGGCTGGCGAGACTGAGAGACGAAAATCTTATCCAACAAATTGAAATTATAAAACAGGGCTCTATAAAAGAGTTGCATGAGCAACGAACCCCAAAGAAGCTGGAGGATTTGGAGGCAAGATTGGAGCAATCAGAAAAAGCCATTACTGGGGGAAGGGTTCATACCCAACAAGAGATAGAAAATCACTTTAACGCTAGATTCAATAAGTGAAAAAAGCCTAGGTAATCTGGTCGGACGAAGCCTTGATTGACTTGGATGATATCTATGATTTCCTGGCAGATAAATCCCAACAGGCGGCTCAGCGTATCGTTGAAAATATAGTGGGAAGAGCTAGGCAGTTAGAGACTTTTCCGGAATCTGGAGCTAGACAGGAATTCCTAAGTAACCAGCACAAGCAATATCTCTACCTGATAGAAGGAAATTATAAAGTAATTTATAGAATAGAAGAGCAAGTTATTTATATCATCCAAATTTTTGACTCGCGCCAAGATCCGAATAAGATGAAGGATTAAGTAAGTTGCCCTACGCGCTCTCAATCCTGCAACACATTGCTCAAGAAAGACGACTTTAGTAGTATCCAAAGCAAGAAAAAAATCATTGCCCACTTTAGATAGATAAAGTAGAAATCAGAGGTGTCTTTAAATCGGCTCTCTTTGATTTCTGCTTTTTCGTACTGGTCAATGCGTTTGAAAACATTTTTCAACGCTTCATTGTCTGTTACCCGAAAAAATTCACCAGAGCCAATGTCCGCAATTTTGCGCATGGTCGTTTCATCAACTGTATTTTCTACCATTTGTGGCCTTCCAAAAAAATCTTTTCCATAGGGCACCATTCCTTCTTTGCCCACTACAATTGTATAGAGTTTGATGTTGTAGGCGCCAGCCAGTTCGGCAGATGTGATAGGATCAATATTGCCGGCTGTGTTATCCCCATCGCTGATCAGAATGCAAACTTTTGATTTTGACTCTGATTCGCGCATCCGGTTAGTAACAACGGCCAGCGCACTTCCGATGGCTGTGCCTCGGGATTCTATCATCTCGAAAGAAACATCGTTCAGGTAATTTCTAAGTAGATCGTAGTCAGTTGTCAGCGGGGCTAATGAGAAAGCGTCTCCCGAAAAAACTACCAAGCCAATCCTATCTTGTAGACGGCCTTTGATGAAATCTCTGGCTACAACTTTGGCAGCTTCCAAGCGATTCGGTTTAAAATCTTCTATCTGCATCGACTGTGAGATATCAAGCGCGATCATGATATCAATACCTTCCGTCCATTGCTCCACTTTTTCATTGGTGCGCTGGGGGCGCGCGAGGGCTAACAAGATCAAAATCAGCGAAAGCGACAAAACAATTTCGGGTATGAAACGCAGTAGATTGAGAGGAGAGCTTTTTAAATCACTTTTCACCAACGCTACTGGCAATTTTTGATTAAAATAATAACGTGTCAACCAGCGTAAAATAAAAAGCAGCGGAACGGCAAAAATTAGGTAAAGAAAAAGACGATCTTCCCATGTGTAGCCACGAAGTACTGTAGGCGTAAACCATTCCAACGAATACCACGGATCGATCGAACTATCCATTTTTCAACTTTTCTAGTTTCTTGTAAAACTGATCTTCGCTAAATGTTTTCAAATTGACGAAGTGGTGTTTCTCTCCGGGTTGGTTTGCGTAAATCATTCGATCGATCGCGCTAAGCGATTGCCCTAGGCGGTCGTCACTTTCTGTTTCGCGAATTTCTTTCGTAGTGAATTTGGTAAAAGGAACATCAACCAGATTTTCTAAATACTTTTTCCAGATCAATAATACTGCTTCGGTACTTTGAGATGAAAAGCCAGCCTGTGTTCTTTCTACGGCTGCGTTGAACAGCTGCAAAAAAGCCTGATGCTTTTTGGATAAACGTTTGATCTTAAAATAACGAATAATTATTTTTCCGAAAATAATCCAACAGACAATTAGAATTATCAACAACACTCCGAGGATAATCGATACCAACGGATAGTTGAGAAGCCACGAGACGTTCAAATAGTTGGTATTTGTTTTTAGCGGCAGCTTTGCGATTTGCACTGAATCGGGAAGAGTTTTCAGTGACTTGGAAAAAACTACCGTGTCAGGGTTGGAGTAGACTGCCGTGCAATCTTTTTCTTGCACGGTAAAAATAGGGAGCTTTAAAATTTGCAGACTGTCAATTTCAAACGTAGAGAGCGTGTAGATGACGCTGTCATAACTGATCCCGTTCTTCGTTTCGGTTGGGACAAACTTTTTGTTTTGAAATTCGAAGGGTGCAAATGAAAAAGTAGAATCTGGAAAAAGGACGGTTTGGTTTTGTGGGTAGCGAGCAGTTAGGAAAAAAGAGATGGGTTTGCCTAGCTGGATACTGTCGCCTGCAAAATGGCCATTCACTTTTGCTTCTTGGGCGGAAGAAAAAGAAAAGATGAGTAAAAAGACAATCGAAACTAGTAGCCTATCAAACACTTTTAAACGATTTATTCCTCACTCTAAATAGTTTCAATAATTTGGGTACAAAATCTTCGTTGGTATCAATCGAAACAAAATTGATCTGGTGCTTCCGACTGAACTCCGCTAATTCTTGCTGCCTAGAGCCGTGGTGGGAAGCAATGGACTCTCTAAATCCACCAAACGATGTATTTACCCAAAGGGTTTTTTTACTTTCCTTGTCCAGCACGGGAATGATGCCCAACTTAGGCAACTCCGTTTCACGTTTGTCACTGATTTTGATAATAACAAGGTCGTGCCTTTTTGCCAGTGACTTTAAATTCTGATGATACCCTTCGTCAATAAAATCGGAGATCATTACAATCACGCTCCTCCGTTTGATGGAGTTAAGCGAGAACGAAATCGCCTTGCTTAAATTCGTTTTCAGGGATTTTGGCTGCAACTTGATAATGTGATAGATGATATCGTACGCCTGTTGGATTCCTTTTTTTGGCTTAATGAATTTTTCGCGTTCGTCTGAATAGCAGATCAATCCAATAGAACTGGATTCTTTCGCGCCTGATAGTGCTAGTACACCACACACTTCTTTGCCGATGTCAACTTTAGTTTTGCCGGGGCTGCCAATGTCTTGGGATGCGCTCACATCCAAAATAAAAAAGATAGTCTGTTCCTTTTCTTCCTTGAAGGTTTTTACAAACGTGCCATGTCCTTTGGCGGAAACGTTCCAGTCGATGGAACGAATGTCATCGCCATATTGGTAGGGGCGCACATCGTCAAACTCAAGCCCACTACCCTTAAAAATCGAGTGAAAATCCCCCTGCATCTGGCTGTTCACGGCCTTGCGTATCTGGATTTCGTACTTCCTCAGCTTTTTAAGTAACTCCTTCAAACCTTGGTTTTTAAGACCTCAAAAATAGCAAAACAGTTCGTAATTTCGTGGCTCGTGTTTTGATGAATTGATCGATAGAACAAGACCAAATGAGACAATACAGCATCCTTTTATTCTTTTGGTGTGCCGCCTGTGCAACGCCAACCCAAGAGGCAAAAGGCATTTTGACCAAAGAAGAGTTAACCACTTTTCTGATAGAAATGTACTTGGCTGAGTCCCGGGTGGATAATATTCCGATTGTTAAGGACTCTGCGATTAAATTGTTCATTCCCTACGAAGAGAAACTCATGAAAAAGTATAAGCTATCTGATTCAACATTAAAAAAAACCTACCAATACTACATGGATCACCCCAAGGAAATGGAGGCGGTGTACGATGCGGTAATTGACTCATTGAGTTTGCGCGAACAGAGGGCACCGAACTAATGATCTATCCAAACGATTTCGAACAAAAGATTGGATTCGACCAGATTAGGCTAAAGTTGAAGGTGCTCTGCCTAAGCTCCCTCGGCACTACTCAAGTTGACCACATTCAATTTTCTGCTGACGAATCTCGAATTAGAATTTGGTTAGGTCAAAATAATGAGTTCAAACAAATTTTTGAAAAAGGCGAGCCATTTCCAGCCTCCCACTATTTTGATCCCACGAAACTTTACTCAACCATTGCCATTGAAGATAACTTTATTGAGGAGGAAAGTTTTCGACTTTTGATTTTGTCGTTCCAGACTATTCTAGATATCTGCTCATTTTTAGATAAGAACAAAGAAAGCTATCCGTTGCTGTACCAACTGAGTGAAAATGTTAGGCTAACAAAACAGCTCGTTTTATCTATTCAACCGAAATTTGACGATCAAGGAAAAATAAAAGACAACGCCAGCCCGGACTTAGCCAGATTGAGGAGATCATTGCGAGATGAGGAGGGGAAGGTAAGACGATTAACTGATCAACTCTTTCGTCAAGCGGCATCCCAAGGTTGGGTGCCGGAAGGTGCTTCGCCCACCATTCGCGAAGGCCGATTGGTTATTCCGATGTTGGCTGAACACAAGCGAAAACTGCGTGGATTTATTTTGGATGAATCGGCAACCGGTCAGACAATCTTTATGGAACCGGCAGAAGTGCTGGAGGCTAATAACGAAATAAGAGATTTGTTCTATGCCGAGCGAAGAGAGGTAGTGAAGATATTAAAATCACTCACTGCATTATTGCGCGAAAATATCGTTGAAATTCAAAAGGCCTATTTTTTTCTGGGTCAAATAGATTTGGTTCGGGCGAAAGCCAGATTCGCGCTGGAAATAAATGCTCAACTACCTCATCTTGTGGAGATACCCGATCTCAATTGGATGCGGGCAATCCACCCATTACTTTATTTGTCATTCAAGGGAAAAAAGAAAGTAGTTCCACTCGAGATTGAGCTCACCGATCAAAATCCATTTCTGTTGGTATCGGGCCCTAATGCAGGAGGAAAGTCCGTTTGTTTAAAAACAGTGGGCTTGATTCAATACATGTGTCAATGCGGACTCTTAATTCCCGTTTATGAAAAATCCACACTCGGAATATTTGAGAATATTTTCATCGATATTGGCGATCAGCAGTCGATGGAGAATGATTTAAGCACGTACAGTTCTCACCTTAAGAACATGGGTTTCTTTTTGACCCATGCCAATCATAAAACACTGGTGTTGATGGATGAGCTTGGGTCTGGTACCGACCCCAACTTTGGCGGAGGTATTGCAGAGGCTATTTTGTCTGGATTAGTTGAGAAAAAAGTGTGGGGCGTGGCTACTACGCACTACTATAATCTAAAGCTATTTGCGGAGAATAGATCGGGAATTAGGAATGGTTCCATGCGGTTTGACACCCAACAGTTGGAGCCACTTTACAGCTTAGAAATTGGAAAGCCGGGAAGTTCGTTTGCGTTGGAAATCGCTCGAAAAACAAAACTACCAAATGCCATTTTAGAAAAAGCGGAGCAAGTCATTGGCAAAGAATTGATTGGATTGGAAACACTGATGAAGTCGGTGGCAGAAGAGAAACAACAGTTGGAAAAGAAGCAACGCGATTTTCAATTTAACGAGAAAAAACTCGAGCAGGAATTACACAAGTATCAGACTTTGTCAAGTGAACTCGAATCAAAAAAGAAAGAGATAATCAACAAAGCAAAAACAGAAGCTTCGTATTTATTGAAAGAAACCAACCGGGAAATAGAAAAAACCATTCGGCACATTCAAGAAAATAAGGCAGAAAAGAAAGAAACTCGTAAAGTGCGGGCCGGGCTAACAGACTTAGCCAACAAAGTTCAACCACAAGGTGAAGTGAAGCCACTAACCGCGGACGTGACTTTGCAAGTAGGTGATAAAGTAAGAATGATTGGACAAGAAGTAACGGGTACCCTACTTTCGATCAAAGGAAATTCTACCGTTGTTCAATTCGGAAATATGCAATCCCATTTAAAGCTTGCTCAATTGGTGCGTAGCGATTTAGCCGATGTTTCGCCCACAATAAAAAAAGCAAGATCGTTTGGTATTGACGTGATGCAAAAGCAAACTTCATTTGTTTCCAATCTCGATATTCGCGGAAAAAGGGTAGAGGAAGTGGGGGCGATTTTAGATCAATTCTTAGATGACGCCATCTTGCTTGGGCAAGGCGAGGTGAAAATTCTCCATGGCAAGGGCGAAGGTGTATTGCGAAAAGTGATTAGAGATCAATTGAAGAAAGTAAAAGAAGTTGCCTCGTTCAAAGACGAACACGTGGATAGAGGAGGTGATGGGATTACCGTAGTGGTGCTGAAATAAAAAAGCCCTTTTTACAGGGCTTTTTCGTTAACTAAAAATTTGGGAGCTGATTTATAGAGTGAAAGTAAAAACCCAGTTTCCTTTTACAGCATCGGTCCGAGTGAATCCATTCCCTTGATAGTTGAACGAAATCTGTAAATTTTGACCAGCCGCATCAATGGCATAGGTCATGTCCAATTTATCAGCAGTATTATCTGGGTCTCTCGTAATCATTGTGACAGGGTCTGCGCCAAAAGCCCAAGTTCCGCTGGCTTTCCAAGCACTCAATGTTGGTCTGCCCGTAGTAGTATATCCGAAGGAAGTGTTTCCCTTAGTACCAGTAATGGTGAGTTGAAAACCAGTGTAAGGCGGATTGGTAACCGCATTGCCATCCAGCGTCACAGTTTTAATCTTCCAAGTCTTTGAAAGCTTGCCCAATTGTTGGTCAGGGATAGACTCCGGAGGACTGGGGCTTGACCCACAACTAGCTATAAATAATAAAAAACCAAGAGAAAGGATGGGCGTTAAAAATTTGAGTGCTTTCATTCGTAACTATTTTAAATTTAAACTTACTAAAACGGAAAGGTTAAAAAAAATCTACTTGATGATTTTAGGGTGAAATTCATCCAAAATTAATGTTTAATCACCCGCTAGATAACTTTGTAACCTTATTTATAGTTTAAAATATCGATATTTTCGGCTGTCTGTGGGTATTCAGTGGCTTGATTGGAGGCTATTATGATAATAGACTTATCTAAAATTGGGGTAAGGTTTTTCCAATACCAATCAATTGATTTGGCATCAAGGTTAGTCGTGGGTTCATCCAAAAAAAATACCTCGGATTGGGAAAAAAAGGCCAACGCTAATTTTAAACGCTGACGCATACCAGACGAAAAATTCGAAATCACTTTTTTTCGCGCGTCCTGTAGTTCCATTTTTTCGATTACTTCTGCTAGGGTAGCTTTTTCCCTTACAGATTTAAAGCTAAAATGAAAACTCACCATTTCTTCTAGCGTAAATTCATCAATTAACTCCATATAAGGCGTTGCAATCGAAATGTGCTGATAAACCTCAGCATCAAGAATTCTATTTTTTTCATTTGAATAGAGAACTGTTCCCTTACTTGGTGGCATCTGTCCAAAAAGAACTTGAAGCAGGGTGGATTTTCCTGATCCGTTTGGCCCGACTAATGCGTAGGTTTTGCCAGTGACAAACTCGTAAGTGAAGTTTCGAAAAATCCATTCGCGGTTAAACCGCTTTGAGAGTTGGTTTGCAATGATTTTCATTCGAATGACCCAATGCCATTCGATAAACCTTTCATGATACCTCGCTCTGAGCCGCGGATAAAATCTACGATGTAGTTTCGCTCTGTGGTAGATGGCAATTCTTTTTCTACCAAATCGAGTGCCTTGGCGTTATTGAGCCCCTTTAAGAAAATGTATCGGTATACTTCCTGAATTTCAGAAATCTTTTCCGCATCAAATCCACGCCTTCTCAGTCCAATCGAATTGACTCCACAATAGGTGAGGGGTTCGCGGGCGGCTTTGGTGAATGGAGGAACATCTTTTCGCACCAACGATCCACCAGATACCATTACATGAGCACCAACTTTCACAAACTGATGCACGGCACTGGATCCGCCAATAATAGCCCAGTCTTCAATTTGAACATGACCGGCTACCTGAACCGCATTTACAAGAATGCAGTGATTTCCAATAATACAATCGTGCGCAACGTGTACGTACGCCATCAAGAGGCAATCATTGCCAATCACTGTTTTAAATTTATCAGTGGTGCCGCGGCTTATCGTGACATACTCTCGTATGACAGTATTATCACCAATATGAGTCTCCGTCTTTTCGCCTGCAAATTTTAAATCTTGCGGAATAGAAGAAACCGAGGCACCCGGATATACTTTTACATTCTTTCCCAGCCTACTACCTTCCCAAATGACGGCATTGGGTCCAATCCAACTGCCATCACCAATTGTTACATCACTTTTGATAGTGGCAAAGGGCTCAATAATTACATTATTTCCAATAATTGCATCAGGGTGCACATTGGCCAAGGGATGATGGGTCATAAATCTTTTCTTACTATACTAGCAGTCATTGTGCCTTCACAAACTAATGTATTTCCAACATACGCCCTCCCCGACATCTTTGCGATACCTCTTCGAATGGGTGCAAGCAAGTCGCATTGAATGACCAAGGAATCTCCAGGCAAAACCATTTTCCTGAAACGGAACTCGTCAATACCTAAAAAGTAGGTCCAGTAATTTTCAGGATCGGGTACCGTATTAAGTACCAAGATGCCACCTATTTGCGCCATGGATTCTACTTGTAGTACTCCGGGGTAAACGGGGTTCATGGGGAAGTGACCTTGAAAATAATTCTCATTCATGGTCACGTTCTTTACACCGACTACTCTCTCTTTGTCCAAGTAAATGATCTTATCGATTAGTAGAAATGGATAACGATGTGGAAGGGTGCTAATGATTTTATTAATGTCCATCACCGGAGGCAGTGAAGGATTGTACTTGGGAACACCCTTTTTGCCTTCTGCTACCATCAGCTTTTTCAATTTTTTGGCAAACGCAACATTTGCCGCGTGACCGGGACGAGCTGCTAAGATTTGAGCTTTCAATGGCCTGCCCGCCAATGCCAAATCACCGATAATGTCTAACAACTTGTGTCTGGCAGGTTCATTATTGTAGCGTAACTCTACATTATTTAAAATTCCTTCCTTCTTTACTTCAACTTTCGGTTTGTTCAACATTTTTGCAATGTTGTCCAGTTCTTCCGGCTGCACAACACGATCCACAATAACGATGGCGTTATTCAGGTCACCACCTTTAATCAAGTTATTCTTGTACAACATTTCAAGCTCATGCAGGAAACAGAATGTACGACATGAGGCAATCTCTTTTTCAAATTGCTGAATACTGGTGATTGATGCATGCTGGCTACCTAGAACGGGTGAGTTGTAATCAACCATTACAGTCACTCGGTAATCGTCTAGCGGTAATGCAGCAATTTCCACGTTACGGGCAGTCTCTCTGTAAAAAATTGAGTCTTGAACTTCAAAAAAATCACGTAGCGCATTTTGATCTTCTGTCTCTGCTTCTTTCAAAACATTGACGAATTGGATAGAACTACCGTCCATGATAGGAGGTTCAGGTCCATCCAGTTGAATAAGTACATTGTCAATTTCTAATCCGACCAACGCAGCTAATGTATGTTCAATAGTGCTGATTCTCGCACCGCTTTGTTCGATGGTGGTTCCCCGTGATACGTCAACCACCCGATCACAGTCAGCGTCAACAATGGGAGAGCCTGGCAAGTCTATTCGCTGAAACTTTATTCCATGATTAGGTTTGGCGGGTAAAAAGGTCATGTTCGTTTGGACGCCCGTATGAAGCCCAACCCCTGAAATGGTGACCGATTTCTTTATGGTCTGCTGTTTGTGATTTAGCATTTTTAAAAAGTGCGCAAATTTAACCCAGATTTGGTGGATTATCCAAAAAATGAATAAAATGCGAAGATTTATTGGACTCTAATTTTGTAGAAAGCTCGTAATTTAGCCCTAATCGGCATGCTTGCCGTTTGAAGTTGCGTCAATGGAAACGGAGTCTATCATGCTAACTTTCTTCTCTAATTCACGCAGCCGATCGTTCAACTCGGGCAGCCGTTTAAAAACTGCGTACGAACGAAAATACTCTTTTATGTCAAAGGCCGGATAGCCTAATACTTTTTGTCCCTCTTCTTTAATCGCCTTTGAAATGCCAGCCTGCGCCCCAATGCTGGTATTATTGGCGATAACCAGATGTCCGGCTATCCCTACCTGCCCTGCAATCATATTATTTTCGCCAATTTTTGTAGAGCCCGAAATTCCCGCTTGAGAGGCAATAACAGTGTTTTTACCGACCTCCACATTATGAGCAATTTGAATAAGATTATCCAGTTTTACGCCTTGTCGAATAATAGTTGAATCTCCAAACAACGTAGCACAGTCAATTACCGTATTTGCGCCAATACTCACATTGTCTTCAATAACAACATTGCCGAGTTGAGGAATAGTTTTATACGTTCCGTCCGCCAGGGGTGCAAATCCAAAACCATCGCTGCCTATAACCGTACCGGCATGTATTATACAGTTGTTACCGACTCTCGTATCGGCATATAGTTTTACATTAGTATGCAAGATGGTATTGTCACCAATCACCGCTTGATCGCCAATATAAACGTGAGGATAAATTTTTACGTTATTTCCGATTTTAACATCGTTTCCAATATAGCTGAACGCACCGCGGTAATGGCCTGTTCCAATGGTTGAGTTACTTCCTATAAAACTCGGTTGTTCGACACCTGCTTTCTGAAAACTGATCAGTTTATGATATTCTTCTAACAACACCGTGAAACTGCTATACGGGTCATCCACTAATATCAATGCGGGGGCTATTTCTTTTTTTGGCAGGAAATCTTTTTTTACGATGACCGCACTTGCGTGGGTAGTATAGATGAATTGCTCGTATTTGGGATTCGATAGAAATGCAATTTGTCCTTTCTTGGCGTCTTGAATTTTGGCAAGCATCACAATGGGTTGGTTGCCATCGCCACTTACCTGGCCTCCTAACATATTCGCAATCTGTGTAACTGTAAACTCCATGGGCTCACTTTTAGCATCGAAAAAAAGCGAATGGTTTTCTGCCAAAAGCCTCGTGTTATTACAAATATATATTTTTAGGCCAGCATAAATAGCTTTTCTCTACGATTTTACTCATCGCCTTTATGGTCGGAAGGTCAGAGGCTTGCGCTATATCAATGACGTGGCCAGACTTTGTAAGGATATTGATTGGTTGATCAGCTGTAACGTAGGCCTCATTACTTACCGATCCGTAGGAAAAAAGATAGTTGGCGTCCTTCCTCAACACGCCAAACGTTTGATGGACTTCGTGTCGTACCTTTTCAATTTCGGCTTTCTTAATTGGCTCTAATCTCAAGCTGATTTGAAAAAGCTCTCTCAACAAAAGCCGGTTGCACAATCCGGATAGTATTTCGTCCGAATGATCGCGCCAAAGCTTAATGGCACCCCACACATCATTGTCGTCCAGTTGCCCAAAGGTTTCCAACAAAGTACTTTTTTCGGTAAATTCGCTCAGCGAATAGGTTTGCTTTAAAAATAGTTGCAACGCCTCACTCGCCATAAGTGGTTCACCCGCATGCACCAGGTATTGGGCTCTTCGAATGATGTTCACCATCATTCGCTCTGCGCTTACGGCCGTCTTGTGTAAATACACCTGCCAATACATCAACCTGCGGGCGTGTAAAAAACTTTCAATGCTAAAGATTCCCTTTTCTTCTACCACGAGTTTGCCTTCGTGAACGTTCAAAAGAGCAATGATGCGATCTGTGCCAATGGTTCCTTCCATCACACCCGTAAAATAACTGTCGCGCTTTAGGTAATCTAGGCGATCGATGTCAAGTTGGCCGTTGATGAGTTGATGAAAGAATTTTCGAGGGTAACTATTTCGGAAGAATTGAAGGGCGAGCTCCAGTTGTCCTCGGAATTGTTGGTTCAATGATTTCATGAAAAGGTAAGAGAGGCTTTCATGCTTAATTCCCGCGAGCAGCGTTTCTTCCAGCGTATGGGAAAGTGGCCCATGGCCAATGTCATGTAACAGGATGGCAATTTGTGCAGCCTCAAATTCTTCATTTGAAATTTCAATACCTTTTGTTCGGAGAGTTTCCAACGCCCTTCCCATCAGATGCATAGCGCCTACCGCATGATGAAACCGCGTATGTTGCGCTCCGGGGTAAACCAAGTCGCTCAATCCCAGTTGTTTGATGTAGCGCAAGCGTTGAAAGTAGGGATGTTGGATTAAATCATAGATGAGCTCGCTCCGAATAGAGATGAACCCATATACAGGATCGTTGATTATTTTTTTCTTATTCAAACGGCTTGGGTTAATCTTGATCTAGTGTATTTTATGTAAATTCCGAAAAAATTACTAATGCAAAGATATAACATCTTATGGGCTGATGACGAGATAGATTTACTGAAGCCACACATCCTTTTCCTGCAACAACGTGGATACGATGTCACGCCTGTCAACAACGGTTCGGATGCCGTGGAATTGGCAGCCGAAAAACACTTCGACATTGTTTTTTTGGATGAAAATATGCCGGGGATTTCTGGGTTGGAGGCGTTGAGCCAAATAAAAATCAACAAGCCTAACTTGCCCATTGTGATGATTACCAAAAATGAGGAGGAGCGGATCATGGAGGATGCCATAGGCAGTAAGATCGATGACTACTTGATCAAACCTATTAATCCTAGCCAGATACTTCTTTCCGTCAAAAAGATATTGGACAACAAGCGGTTGGTTCTCGAAAAAACCAATTCAAGTTATCAACAAGAGTTTAGGAAAATTAGCATGGCGTTCGAGGACAAAATGAATCACGATCAATGGGCGGATCTCTATAAGAAATTAGTTTATTGGGAACTTGAACTTCAGTTGGATGGGGCAGATAATAAAGACATGGCAGATATTTTGGATTCGCAGAAGATTGAAGCCAATGCCCAATTTTGTAAATTCATTAAACGCAACTACGAAGACTGGCTCAACAATCCGAATGCCGATCGACCGCTACTGTCTCATCAGTTGTTGAAAAAGAAAGTCCTTCCCGAGTTAAATCCAACGGTTCCTACATTCTTAATTTTAATTGACAATCTCCGCTTTGATCAGTGGAAAGTGATTGAACCGATTATTGGGGAGTTTTTCAATGTTGACAAAGAAGAAACCTACTATTCCATTTTACCGACCACCACTGCTTATGCTCGCAATGCCATCTTTAGTGGAATGATGCCGTCTGACATGGTGAAAACCCATCCTGATCTCTGGGTAGGAGAGGACGAAGATGAATCTAAAAACAATTTTGAGGATGAGTTTTTGACCAGACAATTGAAAAAGAACAATGTGAACGTGAAGTTCTCTTACAATAAAATCAAAAAGCTTGAAGAGGGCCGCGATTTACTGGATTCTGTCAATAATCTTTTTACCAATAATTTAAATGTGATTGTCTACAACTTCGTGGACATGCTTTCGCATGCCCGAACAGACATGGCAATGATTCGTGAGTTGGCACCCGATGAGGCCGCTTATCGATCGATCACGAAATCGTGGTTTATGCATTCTCCTTTGTTTGATATTTTAAAAAAGATATCGGAGAAAAAGGTGAAAATGGTAATCACAACCGATCATGGAACTATTCGCGTAAAGCGGCCCTTCAAAATTATTGGCGACAAAACGGTCAACTCCAATTTGCGCTACAAGCAAGGCAAGAACCTCAACTATGAAGGTGATAAAATAATGGAAGCACCGAAGCCCGAAAAATTGTTCCTTCCAAAATCCAATATGTCCAGCACGTATGTATTTGCCATAGAAGACCAGTTTTTTGCGTACCCCAATAACTACAACTATTACGTCAACTTCTACAAAGACACATTTCAGCACGGTGGCGTCAGCTTAGAGGAGATGATCATTCCCGTAATTTCATTATCTTCGAAGAATGGCTGATACAGAGGTAGATGTGATGACAAGAAAATTTAGTCTGGGCGACTTGATCAGTGTTTCTAAAGAGGTGATTGCGGCAGCTGAAGGACTATCGGTTTGGTTGATTAATGGAGAGATGGGCGCAGGTAAGACTACTTTGGTAAAAGCCATCTGCCGGGAGCTATCAGTGAACAATACCGTTGCTAGCCCAACCTTCTCTATCATAAATGAGTATAGGACTTTACAAAATGCGCCCGTTTTTCATTTTGATTTTTATCGACTTAAAAATGAAACAGAGGCGTACGATATTGGCGTAAACGAGTACTTTGAATCTGGAAACCTTTGTTTGGTAGAATGGTCAGAGAAAATCCCAACACTGATCTCTGAAAACTATTTTGAGATCAAGCTAGAAATTAACGACTCACAAAGTCGCACGATAGAATATGGCAGGCACTGAAAAAAAGAAAAGCGGGTTTGAGGCATTGGCTAAAAGCAGCATGTACCCGCAGGAAGAAATGTTACGGGTAAAAAAAGGAAAGAGATCTTTTTTCATTGGATTACCTAGGGAGATCGCACTTCAGGAAAATCGTATTAGCCTTACACCCGATGCGGTGGCAATATTGGTAAACAATGGCCATGAAGTGTGGGTAGAAACGAAGGCGGGTGAAGGATCTAAATTCACAGACAAACAATACAGTGAAGCAGGGGCAAAGATTGCCTATTCTCCATCTGAAGTTTATAAAGCTGAGATAATCTTAAAGATTGAGCCACCCACCGTTGAGGAGTTGGAATTTTTCCGGCCTGATCAAACGCTGATCTCTGCGTTGCAAATGGGATACCTTAACAGTGAGCGGATCAATGCATTGTTGAAGAAAAGAGTCACCGCACTAGCCTACGAATTTATCGAAGACAAAGTAGGGGGCATCCCCATCGTGCGTGCTATGAGTGAAATTGCGGGAAGCACGGTGATGTTTATAGCGGCAGAATACTTGAGTACTACTAAGGGAGGGAAGGGAATTATTTTAGGCGGAATCACAGGAGTACCGCCCACTAAGGTTGTGATCATTGGCGCGGGTACAGTGGCAGAGTATGGAGCCAGGGCTGCGCTAAGTTTGGGTGCCGAAATTCAAGTTTTCGATAATCATTTGTATAAGCTGAGGAGAATTAAGCACACCCTCGGCCACCAATTTTACACCAGCACAATTGATACGGTTACATTAAGTGAATGTCTTAAGAATGCAGACGTGGTTATTGGCGCACTGCGCGTGGAAAAGGGTCGCCCGCGGCATGTAGTCTCGGAGGAAATGGTAAGCCAAATGAAGCCCGATTCTCTAATTATTGATTTAAGTATTGACCAAGGAGGATGCGTGGCTACCTCTGAAATTACGTCTCACGCCAATCCCGTTTTTAGAAAATACGATGTGATCCATTATTGTGTTCCAAATGTAGCGTCCCGTGTTGCTAATACGGCTACAACCGCCTTGAGCAATATTTTTACTCCTACGATTTTACGAGCTGCGGAAGAAGGAGGAGTGCAGGAAATGATTTTTGCACACAAGTGGTTTATGAAGGGCGTTTACACCTATAAAGGAAGTCTAACCAATGAGTCGGTAGCGCGCAAGTTCAACATGAAGCACAAAGACATCGAGTTATTGCTGGCCGTAAGGGGATAGTTTAGGAATGTTAAAAGATTGCCTCAGAAATTTTCATGAAAGAATTTTTTGGTCTTGCTCGCGCGAAGTAAAAAGAATGTGAGCAGACCTATTGGCCCAAAAAACAGCGTAAGAATCAAACAAGGGACAATCAAGTAATGAGGCATGCCATTCTTTTGGCCGTTGCTCAATTCCCAGCTTCCAATGAATAGATCAAACGCTAAGTAGTGAATCCATCCCGCTGTTACTCCCCAGGGGCTTGTAAAAAGTTGCATCACCCCTTGGAGGGAATTAAAATTACCTTCATCCTTACCGAAAAAAAGAATAATTAAACTAGCATAGACAATACCGAATAGTAGCGGTAAAACGCCAGAAATAATCACGGTCTTTGTCCATTTCCATTTCGGAGCAACAATCAACAACAGCCACCCTACAGGAGCGATGCTGTTACAAATTTGGAATACGATTTCTGGTTTCATAAAAGGGGTGTAAGGTGAGGGGCTTGCTACTTGAAATAATTATGCTGAATTTCGTTAAAGTCAAATCTAATGTGAAAAACATATTAATCATATTCTTTCTACTTCAATATTGCTCTATGGATGCACAGCACACCATTCAGCCCATGAAATATTTGGCATTGGGCGACTCATATACTATTGGCGAGAGCGTGCCTGAAGTTGAACGGTGGCCAAATCAACTTGTCGACTCGCTGAACAAAAAAGGCCATCAAATCGGTAGGCCAACTATTATTGCGACTACTGGTTGGCGCACCGATGATTTAAAAAATGCCATGACCAAGGCCCATCTAAAAAACAAATATGATTTAGTCTCACTATTGATCGGGGTGAATAATCAATACCAAGGAAAGTTGAGCAGTCAGTATGTCATAGAATTTGAAGAGTTGCTTAAGACGGCTATTCGTTTGGCAAAACGAAAAAAGCAACGGGTGTTTGTGGTGTCGATTCCTGATTATGGCTTTACTCCTTTTGGCAAACCCAACCAAGAAGCAATTACAAAGGCGATAGATGAATTTAATGAAATCAATGCCCGGATTACGTATAAGTATGGCATTCAATATTTTGATATCACTGAAATCTCGCGCGAAGGGTTGAAAGATCCATCATTGGTAGCGACTGATGGTCTGCATCCTTCTGGGAAAATGTACTCTTATTGGGTCGAACTAATTTCGAAGGGCTTAGAATTGAATTGAACGATCAGCTGATTCTTGCTGGTTACATCAGTTCTGATAAAATTACACTTAAATTACGAGCGATGATGCGGTGGCCTTCCACGTTTGGATGGATACCGTCTGCTTGATTTAATTTTTCGATACCCCCTACGCCATCCAATAGAAAAGGAATCAATGTAGCGTTGTTCTTTTTCGCTAAAGCGGGGTAGATATTCTTAAATTCCAAACTGTATTGTTTACCCATGTTAGGTGGCACCATCATTCCTGCCAGCACCAGTTTTGTTTGGGGATACTTGGCTTTTACTTTGTCGATTATTCCTTGGAGGTTTTTTAGGGTTTGATCCAACGGCAATCCACGCAGCCCGTCATTGGCTCCTAATTCCAACACAAATACATCAATCGGCTGCCGAAGCACCCAATCGATTCTAGCCAGTCCGCCTGCAGATGTTTCTCCACTCAAGCCCGCGTTGGTAACTTTCACCACAGCCGATTTCTTGTTCAGCTCTTTTTCAATAAGCGCAGGAAACGCTTCTTCTGGTGAGAGTCCATAGCCAGCCGTTAGGCTATCGCCAAAAAAAAGTATGGATTTAGGTGGGGTTGATTTCTGAAAAATAAATAACGCTACAATAAGCAGCATGCCTTTTCCGACCATACTTCAAATGAATTTGTGGATATCTTTAAAAACCTTGTCACGTTGAGCTTGTCAAAACGCAAATTATCGTTCACGTAGTTGAAAATAGACTTCGACAGGCTCAGTTTGACATAAAGTTTCAGTTTTTAAAGATGCCGGTGTTTTTCTTTTCTTAAAACGTAAACAAATTAAAACAATATACGATTACTTTGAAGCTTAGTTGAGTTTACTTAAAAGATATGAGCCAAACTGTATTACAATGTGAGCACTTGACCAAGACGTATCAGTCTGGGGAAAGGCCACTGACGGTGTTAGACGATGTTTCTTTTCAAGCAGAGCAGGGTACAAGTTTGGCCATCATCGGACCCTCGGGCAGCGGAAAGACCACACTGTTAGGCTTGTGCGCAGGGCTGGACGTACCTACTAGCGGCATGATTTCGCTAATGGGCTTCAAACTCAATGCCATGGACGAAGATGATCGCGCTTATGTGCGCAATCAATTTGTGGGGTTCGTTTTTCAGAATTTTCAGTTGCTGCCCACCCTGACCGCTTTGGAGAACGTGATGGTACCGTTGGAATTGCGAGGAGAGAAAAATAGTTCAATAAAAGCCAAAGATTTGCTTTCACGCGTGGGGCTGGGCGATCGATTTCATCATTTCCCCACGCAACTTTCCGGTGGCGAGCAGCAGCGAGTTGCGCTGGCCCGGGCGTTCATCACATCTCCCCGGATTTTGTTTGCCGATGAGCCTACGGGAAACTTGGACGAGGAGAATGCACGTCAAATTACCGATTTGATTTTCACGATGAACAAAGAGGAGAAAACTACCTTGATTTTAGTAACACACAATTTAGAGCTGGCAGAAAAAACAGAAAGGGTTCTGCAGATGAAAGGGGGCAAGCTTGTGAATGACCGAACAATTCTAAATTCTAAATTCTAACTTCTAACTTCTTTCGTCCCTCATTAGTAATGATAGAATACATAATCAAGATAAAGCGAGCTCAGAAAAACATCTTTCAAGATAAATGGGTTTGGAAAATGGCTTGGCGGGACGGGCGACAAAACCTCGGTCGATTATTTCTGTTCACGGCATCGCTGATCACTGGTATTGCAGGGGTGGTTGCCATCGGTTCGCTCAACTATTCTTTGCAGGAAGAACTAGATCGTAATGCCAAAGAGTTGCTCGGTGCCGATTTGGTCTTGAATTCAAATAAAAAATTTGGCTCAGATGTTCTCTCCGTCATAGACACAACTAAACAGAAAACTGCGCGCGATGCCGAAATGGCATCGATGGTCATGTTTATGAACACCCAGCAATCGCGATTGGTAAAACTGACTGCGCTGCAAGGTGATTTTCCTTTTTATGGCGAGTTGGTTACACTGCCAAGCAATGCTTACGAATTGGTTAAGACTGGTCGTTTCGCCATGATGGATGAGTCGTTGGCGTCTCAATACCAAGTTAGCTCAGAAGACTCAGTAAAAATCGGAAACAAAATTTTTAAAATGGCCGGAGTGGTAACCAAAATTCCGGGTGGTGGAGGGTTGACTTCTACCTTGGCGCCAGCAGTCTATATTTCGTTGGGTGCGTTAGATTCTACGGGGCTTGTCCAGTTTGGAAGCCGCGTGGGATATAGCCTTTATATCAAAACGCGATCAGAGGCTGAGACGAGCGCCCTAATCGAAAAAGTAAAACCGCTTTCGAAAAAAGCTGGCTTTGGGTATGAAACTGTTCAAGCACGAAGGGATGGTTTGGGGCAGGGGCTTAAATCGGTGTACCGATTTTTTTCATTATTGGCATTTGTCGCATTAATATTAGGTTGCATTGGTGTAGCCAGTTCCGTTCACATTTACGCGCGCGAAAAACGAGACGATGTTGCCTTGCTCCGTTGTATCGGCTCATCGGGATGGCAAGCTTTTAATATTTATTTCATACAGATTTTTGTGTTAGGAATTTTTGGAAGTGCAATGGGCGCAGCATTGGGCGTGGCAATTCATCAAATAATCCCTTATGCGTTTCAAGAGTATATTCCGCTCAAATTACAATTCTCCATTTCATTTCGGGCAATAGCTGAGGGAATATTGTTGGGAGCAATTGTTTCGATTCTCTTTACTCTCCTTCCCTTGATTTCGGTTCGGTTCGTGCCACCACTGGCCGTATTACGTGCGGATTTCAATTCCGCGAAGATTTTTTCCAAAACCAAAATCGCGGCCATTGTATTGATCGTCTTGTTTCCAATTATCGCAGCTGCCTATCAAACGAAGAGCGTTTTATCAGGTGGTTTGTTTTCACTTGGGCTGGCGGCTGTGCTGGGTTTACTAACACTAGTAGCAATCGGTTTGCTTTTTTTGGTGAGAAAATATTTCCCGTCCAACGCTTCCTTTATTTTCAGACACGCATTATCCAATTTATTTCGACCCAATAATCAGACCCGCGTGCTAATGGTGACGATTGGATTGGGGGCATTTATTATTGCAACATTGAATATTGTACAACACAGTTTGCTCAATCAGGTTGAGTTTACGGGAGGGAAAAATCGATCCAATACTATTTTGTTTGATATTCAGCCGAATCAAAAAGACGGAGTGGTAAAATTGATCAAAGACCAAAAGCTGCCCGTCAACCAGGTAGTCCCTATCATCACCTGTCGATTAAAGGAATTGAAAGGAAAAACCATCGATGAAATTCAGAAAGATACGATTGACATTCCCGAATGGGCGCTGACAAGAGAGTATCGAGTGACCTACCGCGATAGTTTAATTTCTTCGGAGGAATTGATCAAAGGGGATTTGCAAAAGTTTTACAAAGGGCAGCGTGATTCTGTTTCAGTAACGATATCCGAAGGAATGCACGAGACATTGCGACTGAAAATTGGTGACACACTTGTCTTTGATTTGCAAGGCGTTCCGATGAAGGCGCGAATAAGCGGTATCCGAAAAGTAAACTGGCCAAAAGACCCACCGAATTTTATTTTTGTGTTCCCGGCTGGAGTTTTAGAAAAAGCACCACAAATTTTTGTAGCAAGTACGCGTGTTGATGACCCACAAGTATCCACCCGATTTCAGCGCGCATTGGTTACAGAGTATTCAAATGTCTCTTTGATCGATTTGCGATTGATTTTAAATACAGTGGATGAGTTGTTTAAGAAGATAGGATTAGTAGTTCGTTTTCTAGCATTGTTCAGCATCATCACGGGTTTGATTGTGCTGGCAGGAGCGGTGATTAACAGCAAGTTTGTCCGCATGAAAGAAAATGTTTTGCTTCGTACCATAGGCGCCCGAACCAGCCAATTGACAAAAATTACACTCATTGAATATGGATACTTGGGTATTTTTTCTGCCCTTACGGGGATGTTTTTGTCGTTGGGCGGAGGTTGGCTGCTAACAAAATTTTTCTTTGATGTTGAATTCTCCGTTGACACGGTGGAGCTATTGTTAATCACTTTTGGAGTGATATTCATCACCGTTTTCATAGGATGGTTTAATTCACGGGAAGTAATTTCAACACCCCCTCTGCAAGTTTTAAGGAAAGAGGGCTAGAATCTTATTCAAAGACTCCGGGAAAATTAATAGCTTAGTCAAATTGCCATTAAGTCTTAGGGAAAAAATTGGATGAAACACGTTCCAATCTGTATCTTTCGATATGATTTCAGACTGCAATAAGAAATGGTTTTTTCTAGTATTCATTTTCCTTTGTAGCTATCGTCAATTGTGGGCTGATCCAAATCCAGGTCTTCGCTTTATTGAAAACAAAAAGCAATGGCCATCTTCGGTTCACTTCTCGGCCAAAATCCCCAGCGGGAATATGATTTTACGGGCAGGATCCTTCAGTTACACTTTCCTTGATCAACGCAAGTTGGACAAACTCCACAACCACCAGCACAACGCTTCAAAGGAAATGGATCAAGCGAGTTCTTTGAGTGAACCCATTAATGGTCAAATGATACGCGCCACTTTTTTGGGCAGCAATGAAGAGTCGATTCCGATTCCGTTCGGTGAATCAATGGAATACTATAATTATTTTTTAGGAAACGATGAATCCAAATGGAGTGCCGATGTGCGTTCGTATCAGGGAGTGCATTATCCAGCATTTTATTCGGGCATTGATTTGAAAGTATATTCACAAGGAGAAAACTTGAAGTATGATTTTGTGGTCGCACCAGGTGCCGACCTTTCTCAGATTCAATTCAATTATTCGGGAGCAGATCAGGTGTACTTGAAGAATGGAAATCTTATTATACATACTGCGCTGTTGGATATTATTGAACAGCAGCCGATCATTTACCAAATCATATCCGGTAAAAAGATTTTCGTAAAAGGATCGTACGAACTATCAGATGGACAGATTTCTTTTTGCTTAGATGAGCCCTACGATCCTTGCTTTGAATTGGTAATCGATCCCTTGCTTATTTTTTCAACCTACTCAGGATTCTCAGCGGACAACTGGGGCAGTTCGGCCACACCAGGCGAACGCGGCACGCTTTACTCTGCCGGGGTGACAAATTTATATATCAATGGAAGTTCTTTTCCGGCTACGCCAGGATCTTTTCAAACTTCTTACGGAGGGATTTGGGACGTTGCTCTTTATAAATATGATTCCGCGGGTACTCAATTGGTGTACACTTCTTTTTTAGGGGGCAGCAACTCCGAGTCGCCTCACAGTTTGGTGATGACAGAGAACCAAGAGCTACTGATTTTAGGAACAACTAGCTCAACAGATTTCCCCGCATCGGCAAACGCTTATGATAAAACTTTTAACGGTGGTGTTATAGAAAACAATGTAATCCCTTACACTAATGGAGCTGATATTTTTATTTCAAAAGTTAGCAAAGACGGCAGACTATTGCTGGCGAGCACGCTGATCGGGGGATCAAAAAATGATGGGCTAAATCCCTCCAACAGTGCCCTTGTTCGAAATTACGGAGATGAATTGCGAGGAGATATTATTTCAGATGAGGCAGGGAATATTTTTGTGAGTACCGTTACCGCCTCTTCCGACTTTCCAGTTGTAAATGGTTTTGACACATCGTATAATGGCGGAGTCACCGATGGAGTGATTATGAAAATGTCTCCAGATTTAAGCACTATTTTATGGGCTTCATTTCTAGGCGGCTCTCTAGCAGATGCTTCGCACACTATTCAAATTGATCGTATGGGAGATTTATTTGTTGGAGGTGGAAGCAATAGCGCTGATTTTCCAATTACTACCGGATCGTATCAAACTACCAATGCCGGTAATGGCGATGGATGGATAGCAAAACTCAAGGG
>Ga0209490_10000488_pt1 | contig 39165 bp, 46 predicted proteins | sample MAT06_FD_187209 | JGI IMG/M metagenome (GOLD analysis project Ga0209490, IMG submission 187209) | Freshwater microbial communities from Lake Fryxell liftoff mats and glacier meltwater in Antarctica - MAT-06 (SPAdes) (version 2) | ecosystem: Environmental > Aquatic > Freshwater > Ice > Liftoff...
CCACGCCACGCTTCCGCCGCTTTGTTCACGCCTTCGCTTTGTTCTTTTGATTCAATCATTTTATTATTTCCGTTTTATTGTTTTGTTTACGCCACTGAAATTTCAGAGGCCAGCCTGATCACGCAGCCGCGGCCAACTTTTAAACATCCGTCATGCCGCCTAAGTAATTCTTCGGTAACGCCGCCTTCCCGCCATATAAGCAGTTCAGCTTCGAGTTCCCGCATCCGCCTTTCTGCGTGTCCTAATCGGCCAGCCGCCGTAGAAAGAACAAGGTCAGCATCATAGTCAAGTTCAGCCGGGACTCTCATGGTAAATTCTCTTGCCACAGCTTCACGGCCTAACGTGACAAAATTCGATAATTCTTTTAGACGATTACAGATAACATCCGTCGGTACATCTTCTCTAGTTTTATAGTTTGTGCTCATTTTTAGTTTTTCCTTTTTATTGTTTTGGCGCGTGTCTGCCTCTGCCGCCAACTGTTCTAGTTCGTTCACCCGATAAATTTCAATCGTCCATTCGCGGACTACCCAGTGCCATGTAGATAGGCTCCACCCCTGTCTCCTAAAGATGCGCTTGCCCATCAGTTCCACGGCGTCAAATTGCCAAGCTTCTTCTTGGTTATCATACCATCTATTAGTAGGGAACAAGCGGTAAAGAGGTTGAGGTTTAGCCGTGGGCGGATTTTGTTCATTTAGCTTTATTGCATGAAGTGCTTCGAGAATTTTAGATACGTCGTCTTGCGTATAATTACTATTCAATTTAGCTCCTTTTAGGCGTTGAAGTTGGAGGCATAGGGATGACATCGAATGTATATTTATCCCCGATTTTATGCATAACGTGAAATGATTTTACTCCAGATTTTGCCATCTTTTCCGCGAGCCATACCGCATGATCCGCCCACCGCTCTTCAGGCGGGACCGGTATAGGAGCGGTAGTGTCATCTTCTTCATTCGATCTTATACTCATAAATTATTCTCATCCTTTTTTGATAAAATTAAAAAAGCTTCCGCCGCGCAGAGCGGGACTTGCCCGTTTCCGATTGCCTTCAGCCGACCGACCCGCGCAGGCACCTTATGGGCAGTGCGGGGAACATCATCTTCCCATGTTTGATTTCTCCACGCTTCTTTCCCATCGCATCCCATAAAACGGGGTAGGGTCTGAATGGTTACACCTTTTTTACAAATATCCACAAGCCCCCACGCCGCGCTAGATGATACCTTGTTTTCAAACATGACCGCCAGCAGAATCTCTGCTTCTTGGATGTCAATAGGGATTCCAGTTTTACGTTGAAATTCCTGCGCGTGGACGGAATTGCGTAACACCCGCAAAACTTCTTTAGTTCTTATCTCCGCGTTTTCGCAAAATCCCATGAGCCATGAAATAAAATAGTAGTCATTCATCGGTTGCAAGTCCGTCCAATCCCGCGGCCACCCCATCAGTTTTTCAACCCATGTCGGATTTAGCAGTGCGCCTGCTCCACCCTCTGGACTTACCGCCGTATTTAGGCGAACTTGCTGACCCTTTGCCTCACGCTCCGCTTGTGATTGGTTGCTCCATTTATTGCTATCGCTAGCGTTAGGCGTAGGCCATTTCACGGAAGACGGTGGTGGAGTCGGTTGTCGGTTCCAATATTCCTCAGAGGTTTCAAACTGCATCTCGTCTGCGAAGGTGCGAGTGGGCTGCGCAGTCCAAAACTTCGGCGACATCACTTGCTCCGCCAAACCTCCGGGACTGTCCTGCCGACCAATACTTTCCCTGTACGCGGTTCGCTTCTCACGCCGCTCTTCTGTAGGTGCGATGTTGACGCATGTTGGAGTCAGCCACATTTTTACTTTCACGGCGTGAGTCAACCCCTGAATCTTTTCTGGGCAGTTAGGGTTCACGCCACTCCGCTCAGAGCTTGTTGGCGTGGGCCACATCTTCACGAACTCCGCAGGGTTCGGTTTGCAATTTTCCGCAAATTCCGAGGATCGCTCCGTCATGCTCGCTGTCGGAGTCCCAAGCCACAATCCAGATTCGTTCTCGTTTGTGATTTGCACCGACATGGACTGCTCCCAGCACTCCCCAGCGAGCATTATACCCCATCTCGGCCAAGTCCCCGAGAACTCTGCCAAGTCCCCGAGAAGTAAGTACTGGTGAGTTTTCCACGTATGCGTAGCGAGGTCTAACCTCGCCAATGATGCGGGCCATGTGAGCCCACATGCCGGATCGGGATCCGTCAATTCCTGCGCCTTTTCCGGCAGAAGAAATATCCTGACAGGGGAAGCCTCCAGACACCACGTCAACACGTCCGCGCCAAGGGAGTCCGTCGAAGGTTTGTACGTCATCCCAGATAGGATACGCGACGGTGCATCCATCGTTTTGCCGTGAGACCAAAACATCCCGAGCGTGTCCTTCCCATTCGACGGCACAGACGGTAGTCCATCCAAGCAGTTTTCCGCCAAGCAGCCCGCCGCCAGCCCCTGCGAAGAGTGCGAGTTCTCGAAGTTCTGAATTAACTTGTTGCTGAAATGCCAACTCATTCATGCCTCCCCCGTTTTGTGATTTTTAATTTAATTTTCATAGGTTGCTTTTTAAGTGGTAGAAGTGAAGAAATCCGTTTGCGCCGTATCCTTAGCTATTCTAGCCTTGGCCGCCGCGTAGTAGTCTGGGTCAATCTCGCAGGCTGTTAAGTGCATTCCGGCGTAGTGGCAGGCTATGGCGTGAGAGCCTGATCCAAGATGCGTGTCAATGATTTTCATCCCTTGTTTTACATAGTTGGCTAGTAGCCATTTGTAAAGCGCAACAGGCTTCTGTGTTGGGTGGATTCTCAGCTCCTTGTTTCTCATGTCGCCTTGAATCATTCCATTCCATCGGAACTTAAATATCCTGACAGCTCTATCGTGGGACGTGTAAGCCAGTTCTGCATCCGCAAAATCTCCAGAGTTCTCTTTATCCCAGACTATCCATGACGGCGAAGCAAGTTTAATTTTGTCCATCATGTGATTAGCACCCCATATTATTTGATGTTTTGAGACCCGCTGAAGTTCCTCAAAGTATTCCACAGGTGGCGTCTCTTTGTCCCATTTTTTATTAGTATACTTCGTCGAAGCCACAAGGTTACTGCGTGAATGGTTCTTTCTTCCATCCTCGCCAATCCCATAAGGAGGATCGACAATCGCCAGATCGAAGTGCCTATCTGGGAATGTCTTCATCACGTCCATACAGTCCGCCATCCGTATATCCAAAGAGCCGTAACACGGCACCGCCGCGCCAGTCTGTGACGGAGTTTCGTCGTGGTTTGAGAGGGTGAACGGAGTAGTGTCTTCTTCCATAATCATGATTTTGTTCTTTCGTTAGTGTTGCAGGTTTTATAGAGCAAGCCCTATGGTTACGTTTGCGCGTTGGTGAATTAGTTGTGCATAGTTCGGGTTTAGTTCAAGTAGTATGGCTCGCCTACCTAATTCTAATGCGACTTCTCCCGTTGTCCCACTGCCGCCGAATGGATCAAGAACTACGTCACCGGGTTTCGTTCCTGCCATGATGCAAGGTTTTATTAAATCAGGAGGATATGTAGCGAAGTGTGCTCCCTTGTAAGGCTTGGTTGCCACGCTCCACACGCTGCGTTTGTTCCGAGTGCCACTTGCTCCCACGTCCTGCATTTCTCGCCCTTCGCGATTAGCTCCTTGTCCACGGAAGGCATTCTGTCCGCCGCGGCCCACCGCCTTCATTGGTCCATTAGTTTTACCAGGCACTCGGTTACTTCCAAGCTGCGAATCCACATCTTGAGTTAACCGTTTCACCGTGCTCTCAGCAACCTGCTCTTTGATCGCCTCATTGTCGTAGTAGTAGTGAGCCGACTTCGACAGCAGGAAGATGTATTCGTGGCTTTTGGTGCATCGGTCGGTGACGCTTTCCGGCATCGGGTTAGGCTTGCTCCAGATAATATCTTGCCTCAGATACCATCCATCCGCCCGCAGTGCAAAGGCCACCATCCACGGAATACCCACCAAGTCTTTTTGCTTTATTCCTAAATTTATTAAACTTCGAGTGCGGTCTCCCCGCCCATTTCTGTCGTCTTGTGAAGATGATGTCTTTTTCCCTATCAGGCTATTCTCCCTATTACTTTTCGTGTCAGAAGCCGCTCCGCAGTATGAATCACCGAGATTCAACCAAAGAGTCCCGTCCTTTTTTAATACTCGCCTAACTTCACGGAAGACTTCTACCAAGGTTTTTACAAATTCATCTGGTGTTACCTCCCGTCCAATCTGTTCGGTATGTCCATAATCCCGCAGCCCCCAGTAGGGTGGAGAAGTCACGCAGCATTGGACAGACTCATTAGGCATCGCCTTGAGTAATTCACGGCAATCCCCTACGCGAACATCAAGCAAGCAACCAACGAAAGGAGTAATATTTTCAGTCGTCATAAATTATCCTTTGTTTTTATGTTTTTAGCTAGTCTGAGTTGTTCAGTAATGCAGTCGTGCATTAGCGACAGGACACTGGATTCTTTTTCCGGCTCGCCCTTTGCTTCAATGCCGCCCCTGTTCATCCGCTCCTCTGGGAACTCATCACCCCGCCCGTATGATTTCCACCAAAGGTCGATAGCCTTGTCACACTCAAAATGATATCGGCCATGGAAGAAGTCTCCATCGTGCTTGCCTTGGTGTGTCACGGACGGTTCTCCCTCGTTGATCATTTCTCCGCACCAGTCGCATTGTTTAGTTGAGCGCGTGCGCTTGATTTCGATTCTACTGTTGAAGCTCATGGTTTATTTTCTTTCGCTTCTATCGGTCCCTCATCTTTTTCGTTCGGCGCATTAAAAATTTCCCACATCATCTCGCGGGTAGAGGCTCCGTGCGCCCTCCTTTTCTCAGCTTTGTAAAGAGATTCAGCGAGTGTCTTACCAGCTCGTTGCAACCTAGCTTTGGCAGCAGCCATGTCGTCGATGTATCCGCTGCATGCTGATTGGCCGCTGCGGATAGTGGAAAGATCATTTATAGCCTCTTGTATCTCCATAAGTGCCGAACAATCCGATGCTTCCGATTCTGAGTTTTGGGTGTTCATTGCTTATTTTCTTTCGTTAGTGTTGTTTTATGCGATCCGTTTTTTACAAACCGCCCGGGCATATCCCTGGCCGATTCTGTCTCTAGCGCAAAGCCTACCGTTCGACTCCGCATATACCTACCTGTGACTCCTCGGATTGCAGATAAGGCCAGCAACCGACTCGTCTCGTATTGGATTTTTTTATCTAAGTGTTTCATAAATTAATACGTCTGCCGCCCCTCAGTTGCTTCACTTTGCCTTTCCTTGAAAGTGTAAGTTGATCCGTGATAATCAAAATATCGATAAACCCCTTTTTCACTTTCGCGAGATTTCTCGATTGACGCCTTGATGACCAAAGGCGCGCCCTCCTCCCGTTCGGCATTCAGTTTTTTGTCTTCCTCTAAGAAAATAATCGTGTGCGCATCTTGGATGATTTGCCCCGATCCGCGAATATCCGCCATGCTTGGCCGTCCGCTCCTGAGTCCTTCCTTATTAAACTGGACTAAAACAACAAACGGGATTCCGAGTGCCTTTGATGTCTGCTGGATGATCTTGCTAGCTTGCCGCGTCGTCTCCGTTTCGATGTCGCCACTCACCCTTTCTTCCAGAGAAAATAATTGTAAATAGTCCACGAACCCGATTTCAATTTTATGATGTCGGTGCATCCACCGTGCGCGTGAAGCAAATTTCTTGGGCGTCATAAACCCGTCATCATCGATATAAAGTGGGAGTGTGGATAGATCGGTAGCCGCTAAACAAATAGCATCATGCTCACGCGTGCCCCAGTTTTGCGGATGCCGCACTAACCCGCTCCTCATAGGAGCTTGTTGAGAAAAAAAACGCCGCGTCAACTGAAGCCGCGTCATTTCGAGAGAGAAAAAACCTACACTATGTCCTGGCCTCCTCGTCTCACCTGTCTCAATATCTTTGCGACTACTCGCCATATTTTTAGCCAGGTTCATTGCAAAAGCTGTCTTACCGAGGCCAGGAGGGGCAGCTATGACGATGTACTCTCCCCCTAAAAATCCGCCTAGCAAAAGGTCCAGTTGATAAAATCCCGTGGGAATTCCGGAATAAACATTTTTTTTACCAACCAACTTTTCTGATTCAACCAAAAACTCATTTACCGCTTCTTTTAAAACGCACACGCTAGACCTGCCAGACCCTCCTTGGCTTTTATCGACTACCGACGCTATAGCTATCTCCGTAGCCGCTAATACAGCCTCATGAGCCTCGGGCTGATCATACACCGCTTGGATTGATTCGAGGTTTTTCCGCACTAGGGCGCGCATTAAAGATTTGCTCCTCACAATTTTCGCGTGGAATTCCCACGTCAATGTTGACAACATCATTGCGCCAAGCTCGCCCACCGCACCTAGCCCGCCGACCTGCCCATCTTGCTTGCGGTCCACTAACCACTGCATGCACGTCCCCACGTCCACCGGTTCCCCCGCCGTCCTCATAGACAGGAGTTCAGAAAATAAAATCTGATAGGCTGGACTAAAAAAATCAGCAGCATCCAGCACCATTGCGATTTCTTCGATCAATTGTGGTTCGGTCAGCATCGCGCCCACCACCAACCGCTCCGACTCCTCCGCCCAGATTACGGGCAGCTCTGCCAACGAAATAATATTTTCTTTCATACTGATTTTTTTAATTCTTCCACCCGCTCAATAAGTTCTATGTCAAATATTTCACAACAGTCCGCGCATACACCTGTTTCAAATCCTGCCCCGCCGCCGTCCACAATTTTCTCCCCGCAAAAATCGCAAACTAATGGCTTCCTCGATCGATGTAATTCTTCAATCACTGGATGCACGCTCATACTGTTTTATCCTCCCTAGCCGCCAGACGCTCCTCAGCCATCCTCTCATCCTCCGCAGCCCGCCGCCGTAGGATTTCATCCGCCGCTAACTCAGGACTCCGCACCGAGGCCACCACCGCGCCGCGAGGCACCTGATTAAATTTTTCCGCGTTCCTCTGCCAATTCCGTAAAGCAGCCTTCCAATCCTTCATTGGACCCCGCCCGCCAACCCTCCACCCATTGCTCGTAAAATGATCGAAAAACCTCCCCGATTCACCCGCAAAGAGATTTAGCGCAAACCCTTCAGCCGCTACTTCCGATGAAGTCGGTGGCTTAAATCTCTTTGCTATCTCCCCGTTAGGGAGAGTACAAGAGGGTACAGTACTCTTATCTAATCTTATCTTATCTGGTAACGGTTTTGTAACGGTGTCAGCGTTACAATTGAAACGGTGTTTAGTTACACGCCTATTTGCTTGCGCCCTACTTTTTGCTGAAAGTCCGTTATGTTCCTCGTAGTTAGGGAGTTGCAGCCCACCGTCTTCTAGTATTTTGATCCACTCCACCACCTCCAAAGCCTTGCAGAAACCATCAATCCGCACCGTATTATCCACCACTGCATCAGTGTACAGTGGTAGCACATTACCGACCGCATACTCATCAGCCAGCGACCATAACGCATGTAGCGCACCTACCACCGTTACAGGTGTAACGCTCAAGCGTAACGCAAGCGTTACAACTTTTGGGTGACGGTGCAGGTTCGTCCGCATTTTTATCCAGCCCTCCATTACCACCTCCCTCGAAAGCGTGGAGTCCGGCCTTCGTGTGAATACAAGGTTTTAAATTCGTCTGGCCGTGCCCTTAGAATCATCCCTGCAATGAAATTCTTGCTAGACCGCACTCGTACCCTTACTGTGCGCCCGTCGCTCGCCACAGCGTCAAGTACGCGAGGATTAGGCCATGTCCTAGAAACGGTCAACTCCTCCAGGTTATCCTCCGCCGCGTCCGCAATTTTTTTAAGTAACCCGGGTAATATTTGAGATGGGGTTCTGAACTCGTCATCCGCCCCCACTCCAAGCCCCCCAGCCAGTTTTTCCGCAGTCTGGACTACCTTAGCCGCCATCCGCCCTATCACGCCCCTCAGACGGTCAATCCCGCCCTTAGTCAGCATGATCGACCGCCCATCAAGAACAAAGTCTTCCCCTACAAACAAATTTTCGGCCCTCATTTTTTTTAGTTCATCTCGGGATAGCCCTAGATCCTTGGCTACGGACTCTTCAGAAAACCTCTCAATCATAGAGACCTCCAGATTGCACCTAGCCAGTAGATTGTGCAGAACACTGCCACCATAGTCCCACCTATCACGCCCGCTGTGAAAGCTAGTAGTATAGTACTCGCATTAATGCCGTCCCAATCCGCGCCCGTCTTTTTTTTATAAGTCATCATATTCTCCAGTTAATTTGTTCCGCTGTAATCACACCCGCTATCAAATCGCGTTTTCCACGTCCGCAACGCAGCCCGCCAATCCCGCATCACCCGCCGCCTTCCAATCTTCCAAGCATTTTGAGTATAGTAGTCAAAGAACTTCTCTGCCTCAATGTTATGCATCCGCAATGTTACCGCCGCATCCATCACTTCAAACAATGTCGGAGGCGCATCCGCCACCGCCGCCTCTTTTTTATAAGCCATAGCATCCTCCAGTTAATTTGTTCCGCTAATCACACCGATCAATCACCACCCGCCACCATAAGCGCCCCCACCAATACACTCCTTGTAATAAAATTTTCTAGCGGCCTGAACCAGATTGAGGGGGCCCCCCTCCCGCAATATCCGACCCCCCTCCCCCCCTTTGGGGTGTGCTGGAGTTTGGAGGATAACAGTATAGCTTTTTACCAGAACTATCCTCTAAATCCGTAGCATTGCCCGTAGCAGACATGCTTTGTAGGGGCAAAACAACAGATTCAGAATCAAGCGTTGCTGAATCGGTGAGGGTTTCGACTTTGCTATTTGTTATAGCATTTCCACCAGTCAAAACGGTTGGCTGGACGTTGGCTAGTGGCAGGCTGGCTAGGTAGTCATTGAGGGACGCATGAGCAGGGGCAGCATGACTGACTTCTACTCGTGATGTCGCTTCACCGCACAGTAGCAGGAGCTTTTCGATGGAGATGCCTAACGCCACCGCCAGCTCGCCCGGCTTCATGTCTCCGTCAAGGAATAGTTCCCTCATACGCTCCGCTCCTATTACTACACCCAGCCGTAAATCACGGATAGCTTGCTCTTTTAGTGTGTCTATGGTGACGTTCTCTCTTTCCATTACTGCGTAGATTGTGTTTGGACTGACTTTATATGCTCGTGCGATAGCTCTGATTCCGATCCGCTCCGCCAATCCTTTGCAAATCGCGTGATAAACATTAGGCTTTTGTGCGTAAAGGCGTTCGCCGGTGAACGTCCCAGCCGATTCTAAGGCCTGCCACTCGGTAGACTCGAACAAGACAGGAGATGCGGACATGGCCTGTTCCGACAGAGAAATCAATGATCGGCTATCTTCCATGGTCGATTCCCCCAGAAATTCCAAAAAAAACGCCGCGAGGTTTGAGGTGCGTTGGCTGGTGTTTCCAGTGTTTAAAAAAAGACGGTGAACATGTAATCAGGCACTGCCACCGCTGAATCAGCAGCTCCGGACGGATCCAGTTAGACTCGCCCAGAGCGATCCACAGCGGAAACATCTCCAATGGGAGAGGTAGCGGGGCAAAGACCGCAGATATTGGACTCCGTGGCCTTGGTCCATATATGATTTCCACGGTCATTGGCTGGTGTAAAAATAATACTTTAGTTGTCATAAATCAAAAAAATCAAAAAATTACGCCGCGCGACTGGGCCGGAGAAGGGATTTCTGGTTCCGCAAAAGTTGAGGCAGTGCCTGCTTGATTAGGATGCGATAAACATCGCTCTTGCTAACCCCTAGGTTGACCGCAATTTGTGTAACATGCTTTTCAGTTTTAGGGTCAACGCGAAATGCTACTGGCGTATGATATTTATTGCGCATGTTTACAGTTGTTACATGGTATGGCAATAGAGTCAATATAATTGTTTTAAAAAAACAACTACTAGCGAGGTAGCGAGCGGATAGCTAGTTCCGCTTCGCGGCTGATACTCAACTTGTTCAGCTCCCGCCTTTGAACTGTCATATAGTCGACGCCCAGGAGCCAACCCAGGCCTTTCTGCGTTAGACCACGGGTGACTCTTTCCGTGCGATACTGGGATGGAGAGATGGTAACTGGGATTGATTTTATTGCTTTTTTCATATAATTATTTCAGCCGCTTAAGGCTCTTAAAAGCGAGACCTTTCAGTGCCTCTAAAAGCTCCGCATTTTCAAGTTCAAGTTTCCGCGCAAATTCCGCAGTCACGTACTTCCCTTTCGGGTCTAGGCTGAACTCTTGAGGATGTTCGTGACAGCCGTCTATCACGGTTCCATCCGCCGCGTCGGTTCTTGGTGTGTTGGTAAAGCCCGTCAATTTCATGTTATTCATAACACCTCCTTCGCCAGACGGATAGGCATGAGCAGGCCAAATGTACCAGTCGCCGCGTGGGCCATCAATTTGACGCCAGCCGCCGCGGGCGTCACGACGATAGGCATGTGCTCGTCCCTGAATTCCAGCTCGACCGCCTTGCAGCCCATGGCCTGCGCCAGCTTAAATAGCATGGCTGCGTCTAACATGACTGTAAAACGAGCAGTCCCCGTTTTTGAGCGAGTGACGAGTTCTTTTATGTCAGGATATTTGTTAGTCAGCTCCTCCTTTGGCCGCGGCATCGTAGATCCATCTTTCAGAGATAGGTGTTCTTGAGCTGTGATTTCTAGGTACCTATCTCGTTTAGTTGTCACAGTTTTGACTTTGCGGGCGGCTTGTAACGCAGCAATGGTTATCAGTCCGCTAGAGTCGTGCGAGCTGACCGCGACGGGTATAGACGCTAACGCCCGGCCGTTTGATGCTATCACCCGCGCCTCTGCTGTGTCCAGATACACCGCCGCCAGCGGGGACCTTATTAGCTTTTTTCCGATCACTTTTTCAATCAGACATTTTTTATGTAGTTTCATTTAATTTTATTGGTTTAGATTATTCCCCCACTAAGCGGGCTCCTGTAATGCGTAGCAACTGGCCTTGGCTTCCGGGACTATGATCAATCTCGGTAACTACACCTTCCTCTACGATCATTCTGTAATATTGCGTGTAACTCTCTTTACGTGCCCGCCCTCCCTTTCCAACGTTAAGCGTGACCTGTGACCGCACCTCAATACCTGATCCAGTGACCGCTTGGCCTTCTTTGGTAGTGCCCCCGACCCACGCGTTCCCCGTAGTCGTCTCGACTACATTCCGACCCGCCTGATTGACTGCGTACCTCGCCCATCCCTTGGACCGGCTAGGGTGACTGATGACTTCGATTTTAATTGTGCTCATAGTAGTGTTTCTTTTTTAGGTTACTGTTTGACAAATTCGATCTCATATTCTCCAAGGTCACGGTCAAGGGTGGCTAGGATGTCTGCTTCAGTCCAATCGGGCTTTTCTCCCTCCATAAGCTCTGCACGTAAATCATGCTCCAGCTTGTCGTTTAGGCTGGCTGTAACCCGGTAGTTTGTCGTCGTCCGCTGATAATCTCTCAGCCAATTTTCGTCATCATCGCATTCATCTTGCAAGGCGTCGCATTGATTACCTAGCGCGGCCTCAGCCTCTTTTTCGTTATCCCAACACCCGCTTACCTCAGCGATCTGCCTGGAATTAGAGCCGTTCCATCCACGGAATTCCGCGAAAAAATATTGATAGGTAACCGTAATTTTAATTGTGTTCATAGTAGTGTTTTTTTTCTTGTTTAGGTTATTCTTGGGGTGGGACGGCAACGCCTTGTTCACAGGCTATGCGGTATGTTTCATATTCCGCTAGGCGTTTAGCGTTGTCGGCTGCAATTAACGCTTCGATTTGAGGCCGAGAAATGACGGCTTCACGTCCGCTTACGCTGTTAAGACTGTCAGAATACAAACACTCTCTATCTCTTGGCGCGCGTGCTGCGTCCGCTATACTGTGCGCCTTTGCTGCGTGCTTAATCTCTTCAGCTTGCGCTTGCGCTGTGTGGGACTCCATAATGGCTCTACCTTTTTGAGCTAGCTCAAAAGCTACTTTCTGTAGGGAGCTTGTAGCAAACGCCGAGGTGTTTTGCTGTTCGATTCTAAAACCATCAACCGCTAAACATAGCGGCGTTGAATTGGCGAGTAGTTGATTTAATTTATTTGCTGTCTTATAGTTCATAGTAGTGTTTTTTTCTTTTTTTTAGTGTTTTTATGAGTGATATAATTACCGCTCACTCAACAACCCTACGACATATAGCCGTAATGTCAACCATTTTTTAAAATTTATTTTTTTGCTCCTGAAACCACTATAAATCCACCACCGGCGCAATCGGACGGAGAAGGGTAGCGTAATGATTGGACGTGGTCGTATGGTCCGCGTGTCCGAGATGCTCTTGCGCCGCCAGTAGTCCATCCCGCGTAGCTATTATTGATCCGTTGTGTTTTCTGAGCTCATAGACCGTTTTACGGCTCCGCCTACCCGTGGGCAGCATTTTCTTTAGCCAATCAGATAGGCGCCTATACACCATGTCATATCGATGACTCTCGTTGCGCCCCGCGGCCACTACATGCTCATGGGCTGGAACTAATCTCATCCCGTCCGCCAAAAATTCCGGCACAGCCACCCACCTAGATTTGCCCTTGGGAGAAAAATCAGACCGCTCAATAATTCCCAAAACCCAGGAATAAAAAACTAGACCATCGATCACTTTCTCCCGCCTCTCCAGCCAGCTACCTCGACACGCCAACACCTCAATATTCCTCAGCCCGCACCTACTCACAAGCATGTACGCCAGCCAGAGATCCCGATCCGAGTCAAGTAACCCCCTCGCCGACTCCTCCACCGTGTCGATTACGGCCCTATCGATAGGCTGATAGCCTATATCCCGTGACTCAGGCAGGAGTTGACATCCATCCAGCGGATTGCCGCCCGTTAATTTTAGTCCCGCATACAGTGGCATTGCGGCCTTAGCAAAAATTGAGCGGGCGCATCTCAACGTACTATTGACTGATACAGCTACCCGTTTCCCCGCCCAGGGATCCTGCCCAATCCGCGCCTCCGCCGCCTTACGGGATTTTGCCACGAATTTTACAAACATGTCTGGGGTGATTTCATCTATTCTCACTGATCGCGGGTTGCCCAGATCGCCCTTAGCCGCCCTTAAAATTCTCAGCAGGCACGAGATATTTCCTCGCCGCGTTCGGGTCCGGACCGCTGTTCCTGAGTCGTATCGATCTAACACCTCGCCGACAGTCGCATAATTATTTTTGAATTTGCCGGTGTCCGAGTTTCCCTCTAAAATATCGCGCCAAATTTCCCTTGCTTTTTTAGCCGCCGCCGCGGGCACATCCGTTTTCGTGGACCGCCAGTAAGCCCGCCGACGAAACTCAAACCGAGCCACAAAAAACGGGCTCCGATCAAGAAATGTTCTAACCTGCACAGACCGTCCGCCGCAGGTCAAATGAAACTGTGTATCCTCCGTATCCTCGTTGTTCGCCGACTTAACTTTTGCGATGATAATCTTAGACATAACCCCTTTTGTTGTCAGGAAATGTTACAGGAATAGTCCCGTAATCACGCCCTAGTTGTTACGTATTATCTGTAATCAAATGGCAAGGTCAAGCCTAAAACCGTTGCACCAACAGATTAGCCGACGCCGCTAAGGTTCTATGAAACCTGATGATCCCGACCGTATCATCTCCCTGACCTGAGCCTTCTTCGTGGCATCATCAGATTCCGCTATAAAATCGCGACCCGGCAAATAGTAAGCCTTATACCACAAGCTCAGCTCCGCCAGCCTTAATTGCTGATCCACTGTGCGATTATCCCGCCGCAGCGAGGTCAGCCGATCGTACTCCACCACCAGCCGCTGAACATCCTTTGGCATGGCCGCCCGGATCTTTCTGTTTTCCTTGTCCGCCTCGTTTTCCACGTCGAACTGCCTTGACCTGTACCCAGAATCCGTAATACGAAGTACTCGGTTTAATCCAGGCACCGCGGAGACCGTAAATTCCGTAAATGACTCCGCTTCAGAATTAAATTTAACGAAATTCGTGGCTCCCGTTTGATCTAGGGACCACGCAGCCATCGTTGTCCACGCCGAACCATCACGTAGCATTTGCTCCGATCTATTGAGCACAAAACCGCCGCTGAAATCATCCACCGGATTCTGTCCAGCCAAGAAAGTTTTCCACCCACCAATTAGTTTCAATATCGGATTGATGGACGGTATCTGACCAGACGAAAACCTGATGCCATCATACACGTCACCCGCAACACTTTCGCCCCGCGCCGCCGCGAAGGCACCCTTAACAGCATATCTCATAACGCCGTTGATTGTCCGAGCAGTTTCGTCTTGAGGCACCCGGAAATAAACAACTTTCTGGCCATGCTCCCCGCCCGGAGTAAACCCGGCAGGAATGATAAGATTTTGCTCCCGGTCATACTTGCTCGTCCCCGCAAACCAGTTCCGCAACTCCTCCCCCAGCGCACCCTCTTCAGCCAGCGTCTGCATCAACATGTACATGCCGCCACCGAATAGCATCCAAGACATCCACCAGTACCCCGACGAATTGCCTTTCACCTTGCCGGACGCCAGCTTGATATCGCTCTCCCAGCCATTCTGGAAAACCGTGAAGAACGGTAAAAATGAATTTGCCACCCAAGCGAACCGCCCGCGCTTCATAAAGTTTGGCACCCCAATATGGTTTCTAACGTACATGGCAGACTCAGGCTCAGTCCACCCTAAATCTCTTGTGAGAACCTTATATGCTGTCATCTTAGGCAATGCCTCGAACATTTGCCCCGCAAACTCGATCCGTAGAAAAAACTGACTGATCGGTTTTCCGACCTTAGAATTAAAAATTGATCGTTTTTCCGCCTCGGGAGCCAAATGGAACTGCTGGAGAATCATATCAAAACCGTCCACATCCGAAACCGAACGAGCAAAGGAGTCAAAAGGGGACCATATCGCAGCCACGTTTAACATCTCCATGTTAAGCTTCCAGGCCTCTACCTCCTGCGGGCTGGCATCCGTGCCCGGCTTCTTTAGGCCGGGACCTTCACCAAATTTCCCCAGCCTTTTCCGCACCGCCGAATCAGGCGAGTTAACGATAAACTTATATAAATTAGTAAAATATTCTCTGGTCATCTTCCCCCTTGATTTTGGAGGCGCGTTCACCATCAATCGCCGAAAATCACGAATAGGCGAAGTGACCAACTGGAAAGACGGGTTAAACCTAATAATTAACGGATAGACGTAGCTCCTAAAGACATGCGACATCATACGGATAGACGTGAACATTTGTTCCGGAGAAATCCTTTCAAATGCCCTAGCAATATCCTCATCCACCACCCACGATTCAAGTTTGCCGTCTTTCTTCAGCTCCAGCAACGCCTTACCTTTTTCCTTGGGTATCCGCGCCCGCATCCCTTTCCCGTCCCACACCATCTCCGCCACCTCAATCTCCCCAGGGAAATATTTCTTCAGAAAATCACGAAGCATCATCTTGGCTCGCTGTTCCTGGGTGGCTTTCATTAACGCTATTGATTTTAAAAGAGTCGCCTCAAGCGGATTAGCTATGTCGGAAAACGTTCCAGTTTGCGCTTTGATGCCAGCGGGCACATAAGTATCCCAGTATTTTAAGGGAACGAACGCCGCGTAGTAATCACGGTTAGGGAGGATGACATTATCAAATAATTCCTGACTAATCAGCCCCGCCGCCGCAGCGTCCTGCATGATCAAAAAAACTTGATCGTGCATCCGTTGTGCCGCATTCTCCACCGCAGCCCACCGCTGCGCACCTAACTGCCTTCTCATGCCCAATAGTTGAGTCGTGGCCGTACCCGCAGTATGCCCACCAGGATTTGCCAAATTCTTACGCCCGCCCTCATCTACTCCTAGCGCACCCTCTACTTTAATATCATACGATTCATTGGCGACACGGCTGAAATATAGATATTCCCCTAAAGTTTTCCTGTCCAAGTCCAGTTCTTGTAGAATATTAATCACATCAGTCTGCACCTTCGTCAAAAAAAGATAGACCTGATTATCACCCAGCGGATGGGCATCAAAAAACCAATCCAACCGCTCCTTCATGTTTAATGTTATCCCCGTAGCCTCCACCTGCCTCTGTTTACGTATTATAGGGGCGTATTCGTTATGTAGCTCCGTTTTTAGACCCGCCATTAAACCTTTCCATGAAAGGGCGCGAGCCCGCACTTCCGCCCACTTTGCCCTAAAAATTTCATCCCCTTTTAAGAAGGCCCCCCGCATCCGCTCCGATCTGCTCGCCATTAATGCACCTGCAGGTTTTTGTAGCAATTCTTGAAGTGCTAGTAGAGCCTCTTTCACTTCCGGCTTGCGGTCCAGAAATGCGAAAAAAGTACTGTAAAAAACGGGTGCCTTATCCTTTAGCGTTGCCGGTGAATTCAATAAAACTGAAATCGCATCCGCATATAGTTCGCGTCCACTTAATCGATAAGCCACGTATGATGAAGGTGAGCCCTCCGGAATGGGTTTCCAGTACTCCGTCAATGCCACCAGCTCCTCCCTTATTTCAGCCTCACGCAGAAGCCCCCGCTTTTTGATTTCATCCTCAACCAGCCGCCCATACTCATCCCGCACATTCTCATTCCATATAGCCAGATCCTCCGGTTCTTCCGCAGGAGGCCGATTGCCGTGTTTTGCCGTTACTTCCTTGGTAGCAACATATCTCAGCCTAGCTCTATCAGATGTCGATAGAGCCTTACTCGGGTTAGTGGGTAGATTAGGTAGCGTAGTATTTAAGTGCTTCCACAGCGTACCCAGCCGGCCTAGTAAATTACCTCTAAGCATGGTAATATCCGGTAAATAATCCAAAAGATGTCCAATCTCATGGGCCAAAGTCTTGGCCGCAGAAATAGGATCTAAAAAAATTCTAGGATCCAGTTTAATCATGCCGCGCCCGATTGCGTAAAAAGCACCCCTAGCTGATTGAAATTTCTTCAGCATCGGTACATTACCGGTAAGTAATCTAACCAATTCCACCAGCTCCGGCATGGCTACGATATTCACGTTTTCCATCCCCCCTAGTTCCACTTGCACGTAAGGCGAACCCTTGTCTTGATACACTAGTGGCTTTGCTGCATTGAAAACTGGAGTAACATCCACCGCCTCCACCTCCGCCGCCTCCGCATCCTCTAACTCCTGAACCGCCTGCTCCTCACGCGGCCTCCAAATTGATAGGTCAATAGGCACAGGTCCGGTTGCCGTCTGGATAAAATTTGCGGGGCGGGCGTCAGAAACAAAAGTTCCGTCGCCGAGTCGGTGCCACTTCGCACCCTTCGACTCCGTTACGGGGACAAAACCCGCCGACCGCATGTACTCATCCACTGCCGCCGCCGTAGGATGAGGTTGCGCCGCGTCCGCAGCCTGAATGTATTTCTGCTTAGTTATTATACGGCCGTCTTTAGTTACGCCCAAAATCTGGATGTCGTCTGGGAAAACCTCCCGGGAAAGACGTAACCGATCAAAATATTGAAGAGGTGTCAGTTGTTGCATTATTGTTTGAGAACCGTCTTCCACAAATCGACCGCCATACTGACGGGTTAAAGTCGCTTTAGTAACGAAACTTGTATCATCAGGAGATAGGTACACGCCGTGCTCTGCACCCGAAAGTTGAGGCATACCCACCGGAGGCTTTGAGAAACCATTAACTTCACCCCAGCGGATTAAAAGTTGTCGCTGTACCTCGATGGGATCTATTTCTGCGCCGTCTGACGTTTCGACCCTGCGAATTGTGCTAAGGCCTGCTCGTATGTAGGCGTCGGGAGTTTCGCCCACCGCTGCCGCTCTTGTTCCGCGAAGGCTCTCGGCGATAGTATCGCGCCGCCTGGGGATTTCTGCTTCTGGTTTTGAGGGTTTGATTTGAGGTTGACTTTCACGGGTAGATTCTACACCCGTTTTTGTATTCTGTCCAGCCCCAACCGCATCTAACTCAAACGGGTTCGGCTCCTCCGGACCGGACTCCACCGCGGCCTCCACTTGGTTGACATACAAAGTCGCACCGCCAGAAATTACACTCATCCCCATCCGCTCGCCGCCGTCTAACGTAATTTCCATCGTGTCCGGATTGACGTCCACCACCACGGCCACTTCATCTCCGGATATTAATCGATCCCCCACCGCCACCTCCGCCGCGGATACAGGCAACCGTCCTTCCGACTGTCTTAACATGGCAGCTTCAAACCGCATCCCCTGCCGTTTCACCAACTGATCACTATCTTTAGCGGCCACCACCTCCTGCTTGACCTCCGCAGCCGGCTTGACGCGCCACTGTATTGCGGAATTGACTTCCGCCCAAAATCCGCCTACGGTGCCATCCCCAAAGCCCCGCTCCTGCCCTATCTCAGCTAACTGAGCTGGAGCCATTACCCCGCCGAGCAAGGCTCCACGAAACACGCTAGATAATTGAGGCGCGTCATCCCACTCCGCCGCAGGCTTACGCCCAGGGTTTTTAAGTCCCCCGTTTTCTTGAATAAAATCTAAAACATCATACCCCTCTGGGTTGACTGGTAATTTAGGACCCGTCCGCTTCGCCGCCGCGGGCACCTTAATAGTCTCACCCACGCTAGGAGCCTCCGTCATAGCCGCAGAGGCAGTCTCTGAGATAGAATTATCAGACGTAGCAGCCCGCGTTGGCACTACGCCAGGAGTCTCGCCCACCCTATCCGCTACCCCGCCCTTTTGTCCCCGCTTTTCAAGAGCAAGGGATAAATCAGCAAATCCCTTGAAACCAATACCTAAAGCCATACCCGCGCCAAAATTGAACACCGCCCGCTCCGCAATATCTCTGTTGGAGAGTTCCTCTACGCCAGTCTCACGCGTTACCAAATCCTGCAAAAACCCCTCCACCAGTTCTTCTGCTCCTTCCGCACCGCCTTGGCGTCCGTATTCCACTAGTGCTTTTTTGAATCCGGCGGACCCCGCCAGCGTCATCAATGCCTCCGGTCCAGTCCTACCGCCGACCGCTGTCACGCCCGCTGTAATCGCACCTTGTATAATAGCATACGCCTTAGCTTGATCTTTAGGCATCTTACCGTCCGCCTCGCGGTAAGATTGGCCGGCTTGCATCACCCCACCAGCCACCGCCGCAGCGGGCAGCCCGGCTGGAGCAAACGCTACGTAAGGGAGGGTTGAGCCCACTGCGCTGCCCGCCATTTGCGCGAAGTCCCCAGCCGCACCGCCGCCGAACTCCTGCCCCGCCGCATCCAGACCCGCCACGATACGCGCCGCTTCATCGGCGGATTGCTTAGAAAATTCCGAGAGCTTCGTAAATGCGTTTTCTTGCATTCCGATTTCTCGACCTTGTAATACATTCTCCGACCCCTCGCCGGAAGGTACCTCCGGCTTGTCCACGCCCAGGACATCCCGCAGATTCCAATACGCCGATTTAACCGCCTCCCCCTTAGCCTTACTTAATTCAGCCAAAGAATCATAAGCCATGTCCAATGCACTCCAACCACCTTCACCCGTCGCCTTAAGAAATCCGGCCACCGCACCGATTCCAGCGCGGGCAGGCACCGCCACCGCCGCTCCGCCCTCCTCGGTCTCAGGCTTAGGATTCAACTCCAGCCCTCCGATTGAGATGTTGCCGCCCGCCGCGTACTCGCCCTGTAGCCGCGTCATTTCCTCTTCTGAAAGAATATCCGGAAGCCCCGCCGCATCCTCGTCTTGCAGTTTTTGCATTTCCTCGTCGCTCAAAATGTCTGGTAATTCCATACTATTTAATTTTCACCCATTGGCCTTGCTCGTTTTTCTGGTAGCTCACCTCACGCACAGTCCGCGTTTCCGCCGCTCCGGTCGCCATACGGCTCAAGCCTGGGACACCGGCGCCTATCGGCGGAATGGATACTCCAGTAGATTCCCCCGCCACCGCCGCAGGCATATTAATAGTCAGCCCAGGAGTCACCGCCGCAGGTGCAGCCCCTTTAGCCATACGATTTAATTCAGCCATCGGGTCAAGAGGAGCGAACTTTGAGCCCTTCGGCATCGTGTACAGCACCTCGCCCGTAGTGCGATCCACCACCGGTGTTTGAGCAACTTCCACCGCTCCGCGCTCCGCTGGATTCACCAGAGGCTCATACTGTCCCGTCACCTCATTCAACTTGTACGGGCTGCCTTTATCATAGATTATGCCACTAGATTTTCCGCCGCGCCCACTACCACGGCCACCACCAGACGGCAGGCGATCCGCCACACGCTGCTTGCGGGAGGCATCGGCTATCAGTGATGTCATGTAGCCCTTAGCTTTCGCAAAAGGCATCTTAGAAATTCCGTCCAGATCTTCCTGAGAAATCGCACCAGACTTAGTCATGTACTCGCCCATACCCAGGAAGGCATCCAAATCATCCTTATTGGCCTGATTGCGCTCGTACTCCTTGCTCAGCGAGCTCCCCAGTGCAGACCCCGCTTGTTGGATACCGTCCGCCAACATCCCCACCCCTTGCATATGCGTCCGATCCGCTGTGTATGGCACCCAGTTCATAATAATTTTCTCCTTAAAGTTTCCCGCCCCCGAAATAATCCAACTGCGAAAGATCGACGTGCGTCACCTTGTCCCCCACGTTTGTAATCTGTAGCCCCAGCTTAGGACAATCCACCACCAGCTCGCCCCCGCGATTTAAACACCTCATACACGCTGGGAAGTAATCCGGATTCTCCGATTTATCATCCCTCTCCCGCCAGAAAGTTTCTTCCCCCTGCACCACCTGCTCATACCGCTCATGGTGAATAGGTATATTATTTTTATCTGTGTACTCCCAAACATCTTCGTCTGTCCAATTCCTTAAAGGAAAAAACCAATCAGCCCCGCCCGGCATTTGACGGACATCAGTGTGTAGCGTGAGGTCTCCCCACATAGGATCATGATCGCTCGACTTGTGCCCTACTGCCGCGCCATCCCAAGGGAAATGGAACCCGCCTAAAGGCTTCCTCAATAAATCATCGCGACCGCATAAAAACTTTTCGCCCCGCGCAATACGCTCCTCTGAGTCAGGATCAATCCCAGTTGGTACTACGCCCTGTGAGTTCCCCACCTGATAAAAATTCAAGAGCTCAAACAACCCACCCCGCCGACCTAGCGCAGTCGCGTTAGCAGGATAGTCATATACTGTCAATCCCCATTCCTCTATGACCTCGTTAGCGAAATGATATTTCTCAGGGCAAAACGGCTCACGGTGAAAAAGGACCGGCCACATGGGTAACTGCTGCGTCTCACAAAAAGTCTTCACTAAATGCAAGAGCACCATGGAGTCCTTGCCGAACGAACACATCACCACCGGACGCCGGCATTGCGCCTGCATGATGTTTAAAATATTCTCAGTTTTCTTAACAAGTTTTTCCATAATCCCTTTTAGAACGCCGCCGCCACCGCGCCCACCGCCCCGATTCCTGCGCCGATTAACCCCATCGTGCCAGCCTTACCCGCACCCTTAGCGTTCGCTTTCATGATTGCGAAGTTATTGGCTTGCTCAAAATTATCGGAATTCAACTGGGAATTATATTGTGCGGTTTGAGCCTGATTCATCCCGAACATAGTATTTTGTGAACCGAGTGAATAGCCCGCAGATCCGAACGTGCCTTGAGCTGCGCCCGTGGTATTCACTTGAGACCCAGGGCGTCCCAACACCGCCAGCCAAGGGTCCTGTTCCATACCAGCCAACCTCAACGCGAAGTCCCGGTCTTGAAACATCTTGCCCCTACTTACTGTGTCGCGGTTTAAGAACTCGCTTACCACTGCCGGATTACTACGCACCATCCCCCGCTCCGAAAACTCTGCTCGTGTAGTTTGCTCCACGTCGCGAAGCTCCTCCGGACTCAGTCGACCCCGCAGTTTCACGTCCGTCAAAGCTTGATCGGATAATTCTGCTATGATAGGATTTGCGCCGCGGAACGCATCCCGAGCCCGCCCGCCAAGTAACTCAATATCTGTAATGTCCGCAGTGCGTTGAGTGGTTTGTAGGCTTTGCTGTAAAGCCTGATCCGCCGCGGCCTGCTCGCGGGCGAAAGGGTAAATATCATCCTTATAAAGGTCCAATAATCCCCGCTGCTCGTCGGTTCCTTTTAATGTCCGCTCCAAAGTAGCCGTGTCTAAGTCCGCGTATTTTGGCTTATATTCCTTTTCACTCTCGTAAATCTGAGGGGCCAGATCCACTTGAGCCTGTAGGCTATCGCGTGTTTCTTTGCCGACATCTCGTGGAGCCGGCTGTGAAGGTGCTGGAGGTGATCCGCCCATATATTTCTCCTAAGTTAAGACCCGGCGTGTCATTGCATCGATAGGGAAGATCGATGTCCGGTTACCGCTCTTCAGTCGTTCCCACGCTACATAATCCGCGCCTTTGCAGCGTGCCAATAAAATTGCCCATAAAACAGCCAGTCCGCGTCGGTCTTTATTTATCAATAACTCCACCCACGCCACCGCACCATTTTCATTATGCGAATATTCCGCCGGTCTTTCCGTAGCGTCAACCTCCGCCACCCGCCGCACCAGTCCGACCGCCACGATCTTCCCCGCCCTCTTCACCACCCCGCACCGTGCGTCGTCGTAATACCACGCCAGCCACGTTAGTAGAGCCGCCCGCGGCCAGAATCGGCAAGGCTCCCAGTTGCGCTTTAGAAAAGCGGCCACACTAATAGTGGGAGTTGCGGGGATCATACTGATACTATCTCCATGTAGCTAAGTGGTGGGTTGCCCAAAGTATCAAAATCATTTTCGCCGGCAATTCCCTTAGCTATCACTAGGCTGATCCAGACATACAAATCCGCCGCCTTAGGGTTGCCGTGTAGAAGTAACACCAGCAAATGATCACGCTCGCCCAGCGTGAAAAACTTACCTATGTAATTCTCCGCCAGCCGCCGAGGATTAGCTGGATCTATTAGCGTCAACGCCACTAAATCAATCTCTTCAATCCTATTTGTTTCCGCCGCCGTTAGCGTGGCCCTGATCGCATCCTCTACCGTGAAATAGATTACACCCTTATCATCAAACAAAGGATCGGCCCACTTCGCCGCCGTATTGCCCAGCTTGTAAAAATATTCCAAAGCCCTGGCATTCAGCTGTAAGAATTCCGTTTGTGAACTGCATTTAATTATTTTCATATTATATCCCTAATCCTAAATTATACTTGACGTTAAGATACTGTCTAGCTAATAGGCCATCCCCTGAGCCGAAAGTGTGAACTCCCGTATAAATTAAGAATTCCGAAATCTTGCCGTTAAGATAGCCCGAACCTACATGGGTCGACCCCAGATAAAAAGGACTCGCTGGCACATTCGATAATGAACCTACTGTAGCTGAAGTGCTGTCAATTATTAAAGTTCCTAACGCCGCTACAGAATCATAACTAACGCCCACCAACCGCTTACTCCCAAGGGTTGCACTCACAAGTGCGCCTGTGCTTGCGCCGTTAAAAATACCAACTTGCGGGGATGATCCCCCCTGCCATGTTGAGATGCTAGAAACTCCGTTAGTGTGTGTAAGCAGTGACCGATTTGCTGTCCATAAATCAAACTCTACCACTATATAAAAAGTAAATGGCATGGCCGGACCGGACCGCGTGAAAAAATCATTAGTGCCGTCAAAATCTATCCCATTTAGCGTTGTGTCCAAAACGGGTTGATTTGCACCCGTAGCTTGGGTAAGGTTCCGAGAATTTCCTGATAAATCCAAAAGCCCAGCTATAGAACCGCCATTCGTTGTCTGCCTAACCGTGCAGGCTGTGTCAGAATACACCTCCCCAGCGTGCCACCACCCCCAGAGGTTTGTAAGTGGAGGAGACCCTGCACCAGAGCCGCCCAGGCTATGAAAAAACGCATACATCAGGCGTATCTCTTTCCACGATTAACATTCCATTTACCCTCTAAATATAAGCAGGTATAAATCCAGCTCTCCCCGCTTGGTATACTCTCCCCCGTAGCCGGTGCATACTCATCATTTTGCACCAAATAATCCGTGTTGTTAATGAAACTAAAATTCCTGGCACCTCCGCTAGCCGTCGCACGCAGTGTCACCATTTGCCCTTCACGCGGATTGCTTAGGGTGAATATCACTGGTCCAGTTAGTGTAGCTGTCACCAGATGACTGAGTGCGCGTGATGCCAAATCAATAGTCTGATTAGTATTAATCGACCCCAGCACCGCGAGGCTTCGCAACAAATCCTGAATAAGTGTTTTGCGATTGACCGCCGCCGACACATCGAAGAACGGGATAAAATCCGCATCCGCATCCACAGCCGCCTCAGTCGTCAGTCCATTAATATCCAGACCACCGACCACCGCCGCGCCACTCGACCTCATATAAGATACGCACCGCCAGTTACCGGCTCCCTCACTGATTAGCCGGGCTACATCACCCGCCGCCGTGGTAATGTTTGCGCCGCTAGGCAGAATCAAGGAGGTAGCGTTTTGGGTCAGCGTCAAAATTCCAGCAAACACTAAGACCCTATCCCGTCCAGCGTCCACCGAGTCAAAAGCCGTAATCGTCGTCGTGCCTGTCACCCTTAAATAACGGCTTGCACCAGCTCCGATATTGACCGTCGCCGCACTAGCTATGTCAGCCAAGGCGACACCCATAACATCCCAAGCCTGTAGGGCAGTCATGTCTTCGGGATCACCAGCACCTGCGCTGCGACGGCCCTTAATTGTGGTGGTCGCCATATCCGCTAGCTTCGCGTTACTCACCGCATTGTCCGCTAGTTTCGTATTATTTACAGCCAAATTAAGAATGTTTTCTGTTCGCACTACGTCCAGGCCTAATACAGTCCCAGGTGTTGGGCTTAGCGGGGTGGCTGCGAGACCTAACTCAAATTTAGCCTGAGAAATAACAACGTGCTTACCGCTGGAATTCATCGAGCCGCTAGGCAGGCGCAGCACTATTTGTAGCCCGTTAGTCATATCGCTGAAGTCAGTTGCATCTATCGTCACAGAGACCTTAGTCCATACCCCGTTAGCGCAGGCTTGCAAAGACGATGCGGATCTATTTGTAACCGCAGAAAATACATTAGCAGAATTGGCCGTATTCAGGCGCAACACAGGCACCAGCTCCGCACCCGTCCCATTGAAAATCCATGCACTGTAGGTAACAGAACGCCGCAGCCCCGCAGAAATGAAACGCGCAATCTCTTGTAGTATGTCGACGGTTGTCACGCCCGCATCCCCATCAATACGCAGGGCGTGCAGGCTGGCTGTGTTAGGCACTGTTGTAACACGGCTCGCAGAGACTGCGCCGCCAGTAGGCTCCGCTTGAAATGAGCTGTTGGTAAATGTTTTGCTCGCAGCAGGGCAGGTGATCGGCCCCGCTCCAGATAACCAACTTGGCTCCTCGAAGTTTCCCGCCACCAAAAAATTCAGGTTATTAAACGAGGTTCCAACCACGCTTTGCAGTTCCAGAATGTTAAGCTCCCGCGAACCTATAGCAGCTTCCGCCACTCGCGCCACAGGACGGCCTAACTGATTTAATTTATCTAATGTAACAGGCTCATTCTCGAAGCTATACCCCGGTGTTATTGTAATTTGTCCACTCATATTTTGTATCCTTAAACTTTAGTTTTTGTGTCTCTCTGTTTCTCAAAGCCTTCGACCGTCACAAATTTTACACCAACGCGGCCCTGACTTCCAGTGATTTCCACCGCCACCGACTCCGCCAGTTCTCGAATTTCCAAAGCCTCAATGCTTTCCTGTTCGCGCTCTGTCCACATGCCGGTTCTTACCCACTCGCCGCCCGCCGCAGGTAGCACGCTGTAATCCTCGCGCTTTTCAAGGTTGGCGTCGTCATTAATATTAGTACTGTCATAAGGCTCGCGAGCATGGGTGAAATAAGCAGTACGGTCTCGGGTGATAATCAAATCCAAACCCTTCCGTTCCGCCACCCCCGGCTTAATCGCCGCAACACTAATAAACGGGTTCCATGTCTGGATGCCAATCCGCGTCCTGTTAAACCCCTTAAAATACTTTGAGCCGATTGCGTAAAATCGGGTGCGCAACTGATCAATCACATGCCAGCGTGAGCCGCCCACATAATCATATTGTCCGTATTCATGTACTAGCACGCTCCCCAGACCGTTCGCCCGGTTACAAATCATCACCAACTTAGGCTCGCCCATCCACGAAATCTCCTCAAATCCCAGTATTTGCAGGCCGGCTTTTGCTCCCACACCATTCTCGTTTGCGTAATAATCTACAGACTCCCATGCGTTAGAGACCGTGTTCATCACCACTACTACATTATTAGTTTCACTGCCGTCAATCGGTAGCGCAAGGTAATAATATTTACCCAGCACGGCACCCGCCGCGCAAGCCGCCGCATCCCAGTTCACGCGCTCCATTAACGGCCTAATCTTTTCCGTGGCGGATACATCGGCTACATCCGTCCTATCTTGAACCACTTGTAGCACTCTATACACGCCGCCTTTGCTTAAAAATAAAACATCCCCCCCGATACGCACCGCGGATTTTGGGGCAACGCAGCCGCGAACATCACTAATAGAATCTATATATGCATCCGACATATTTCCCGAAACATTAAAAAACCCAGAAACGCTGTTTGACTTGAAAAGTAAGACCGTCCTATTTACCCACCTCATAACCCTAGTCAATTCATCACCGTCCCCTGCATTGACTTTAAAATCAAATAAGGCCGCGTCATACTGATTAAATTCCAATATATCACTCACGGCCACACGATCCCGATTGTGTACCACTAGCAACCGATCCGCCACGGCTAACATTACCCGTGTATCAGGTATAGCAATAGTAGGCAGAGTGGGAGCGGGTAGAAAATTAAACTGCCCAGTCAAATCACCGTCCCAAGTTAATGTCTTAGCTATACCCCGCCCCATTAAAACATGCTGAAAAACTTGCTCAAACACCACCGCGCCCACCAACGACTGCCCTACAGGCAGTCCGATTTTCACCGGATAAGTATCCTCTCGCATGGCAAAAACCCCATCCACCACCGCGATTAATAAATATTGCACGCCATTAGCAGGATTTTTAAACGTCCCGTGTCCGAGTATTTGCCCGAAGGTCTCCAGGTTAAATTGCGCCGCCGCTGCACAACCACGTCGCGTCATAGCAACGCCGTTTTCAATTCTTTTATTTATCAGCATTGTTGCCCATCCCGCCGCTAGACTCTCGGCGGGTGACTCCATGTCAATGCCTACAAAACCCGCGTCTCCATCTTCTCTCAAAACATCCTCGCCGGGCCCGCTATAACCCCAGCGACTCATAATGCCCCCACTACTTGCCGGAATACCGCGTCAGAAACATCATCCTTGCGACCCGGCGCAATCGCCGCGTGCGTAGTAATCCACTCCCACTTAATGCCAAACTCCGCCATCCGCGCCCGCACCCACTCCACCGCGCTAGCTAGTTCAGGCTTCAGTAGTAACTTTTGCGGGCGTCCTACACCTGAAACCGTGTCCCCAGTAAACGCCAGTCCGAGCATAAAATAATTGCAATACGGACGGGAATAAAAACTTGAGACGCCAGCGTGCCAAGCCACCCTATTATACGGGACGAATTCCACCCGCCGCCCGTCAGTGTTGATTAAACAATGGTATGATACTCGACTCTTGGCTTGTGTGATCCAACTTTGATCGCCAGCCCATGAGCCACAACTATGGTGCAGTACGATGCCTTCAGGCTTTAGCACACCGCCAAGATTAGGGGAAGGCAAATAAGTTACATTAAAATTTTCGCTTGCAGCCTTAGCCCGCATCGTAGCCTTGACAGCGGGAGACCGCTTCAACACTCCGACTTTTTTAATGGATAATCCCCGGGCTTTCATAATCTTGTTTAAAAATTTAAATCCGACCGCGTTTGAGATTTCTTTAAAACCTCCTGAAGATCGCTATTCTCTTCAAGCAGATTCCTGTAAAGGCGTTCGGATATCCAAATCTCGTTTTGCGCCGGTGTGTAGATGCCAAGCCGCGCCTGCACTGGACTCCCTGCCTTCAAGGCCAGATAATCCGGCTGTGACAAAGGAGCCGAGTTTGAGGCGTCGCGCCCGCTGGATGCGCATGCGCTCAGCATCAGCAAGCAGCTGAACATCACCGCCCGCACGCGTAATCTTGAATGCAACTTCGTATTTATCAGCAAGTTCATCTATTTCCCTTTCGTTTTTTTCTAGTTCATCCAGCAGTTGCCGCCTCACTTTTAACTCCAACCACAGGCGCACAATACGGAGTATCTCCCCCACCGCGCCCCATGGTGTCATCGTTTGACGCCTGTCAACTTAATGCTGGTAAGGTAGTCGATTGTCCAAATGATAATTTTGCCCACAACTGACGACTCAACCTTAGCTAGCCACGCATCATCAGCAGGGTCCGGAGTGGATGCTATATAGCCCCGCACCGCAGAGACTAACGGTTTAATGACAACCCGTAGTGCGCCGACCAAGATCAATACAGTCCCCAGCCAGCTGTATTTATCCGTAAGCGTTTTTAGGAATCCTGGGAGTTCTATTTTAGCGGTCTCCAAAGGAGACGCAGATCCCACGCGCACATATTCCGTTGCCTCAGATTGAGCCACCATGTACATAGCGTCCTCGTGCAGTTGACCAGCAGACCAATTCAGCGCAACCGCTTGCGCAGAAGGTACAGGCTCCGTCTGGGCATTGACCATGTCCGCGCCTGCTAAAATTCCCGCTACCAATACTGTAATTCCAAACACACTTTTCATATTTTCTCCTTTTTTATTTTCCGCGTTTACCAAAAAATCTATTAGGCGCCTACACTCTCGCACCATACCGCGCTTGCCGCCCAATTTGTAATCCGACCTTATCCGCCTCTTTAACTAGCAGATCTTCGGCGCGAGTTTCTTCCACGGTGGCCTTATCCGGTTGTCCGTCCTCTCTCAGCGCATCGCTCCAGACCGCCTGCTTAACGTAGCTCGCTAAAAAATCAGGGAACAACACCCGAACCCATGTCCCTGGAGTCATCACATCCGTATTACTATTTGCCGCTAAGGCCTTAAAACAATCCCCCGTTGACGCCTTATAAACCATATCCCCCACCGTATACGAAAGGTTGGGCAGCCACGGTACGCTCGAAAAAATCGGGGCCTCTGTCCGGTAGTGAACCCAGCACTTGACTACTGGCCTAAATAACTGGATACCTTGCGGCCTCAGCTCCCAGTCCATCTCCCGCGGATTACGGACTTTATCAGGACTTGACGCATAGACTCCCAGCACCTGCCCTATGACTGGATGCCCTAGCTGATTAAAGCTAATAGTGTCCGCCACATCAGGCACGCGCTCCTCGATCCTGCATAGTGCAGGCCAATCTTGATGCTCCCACGCCTCCTTGACCCGCGAATTAATATATTCCGTCAACGTCTCCGCTTGGTCCGCTAATAAATTCTTAGACGGATCCACGCCCAGCCGCCGTGCCACGCCAAACAAAACAGACTTAAATGTACACGTCTTCATCTATCTATACCCCACCATTATTTTGCCCGTCCCTGCCGACTTTACTTTGACTTCTGGATTACGCTTCTGCACGCTCCGCTTAAAATCTTTATCGCCCCAACATTCTGGACCCCATCGCCGAATTGCCCATAAGTAATCCCCTAACGGCACCCTCATCACCAGCGCACCCAACCCCTCCACCGCGTGCCGTGCGACGCGGGACTCCTCCTGCGCCACCCGCTGTCGAGAAATTCCGTCTAGTACGGTCTTGACCTGAGATCCACGACGCAGCTCTTGCTCCCAGTCTCGGGAGAATCCTGGTAGCTCTTTGATTGCTCCAGCCTCAGCCTCAAAAATTTCGTTGTTTTCCATATAAAGAAAAGCCGGAGAGGAAGACACTAAAAACCTCTCCGGCCACCTTAACCCAAAACCAAATTAGACGCCCGGATTAACCGAACCGATTTGTAGGATTATCCATAACTCTCCATCCGTGACCGTGGACAGCAATTTATCTGCCGTACCCGTTAAGGTCAGATCGATTGTGTTTGCGCCATTGTAAACAAATGCATTATTGCTAACACCTGACACCGCGCTGCCTGCAATCACTTGTATACCACCAAGATAACGGTTGGTAGATGTATCATCGCCGACGGAGGCTGTAATGCTAGTCAGTGTTCCATCGGATGAGACGAACGGTTTCTTAACAAAAATCGCCGCGCCCCGCACCGCGCTCCCACTAATTACATCCGCTATGGGCAAGACAAGTGTATTGCTCGATCCCGTCACAAAATCCTCTTTAGTAATTTGCACCGCGTAATTAAATCCCAACCGCTTCGCTTCAATATCCGATAAAGGCATTTTCTTCATATATTGTATTCTCCAGTTATTTTAGTATTGCCGGAGAGGGAATCGAACCCCCGTCCTCCAGGTTATGGGCCTAGCGAGCTACCACTGCTCCATCCGGCGATAAAAATATTTATTTTAGTTTTTAAAAATCAACAATTAAGTTGCGTTAATTTTGATGTTCCCTAGTGGGTTCTTACACACGAGAGCGACCATTGCTTGAGCGAAGCCTTTCGGTCCACCTCCGCCGTTAGGCAGGGATTTGATCGTAGGCAACTCAGCATAGCGGAGTTCGTGCATCAGCGGATCGATGATAAATCCCGCCTGATCCTGTAGCACAGACGTTTGTCCGACGCGAAGGAACGCAGAAGGGATGATTTCTAATTCCGCCGCATCGCCGCTGTAGAAGTCCACCGTTGCGCAGACTTTGCGCGAGTCAGCAGATTGTGTGAATGTACGGACAGCCGCCACCGTTGCGCTCACGCCTTCAGACCACTTGGTGAAGTTTGAGATTGCTTGCTTGATGGATATGCCGACCACTGCCACCAGTCGTTGACGTTTTTTGACTTGCTTCCATCGTGCGTTTAACAAACCTTGTAGCGCAGTTTCGTTGAAGTTTGCTAATGTCCCAGCGTAAATCTGGGCCGCCGGAGTACGGAAGGCTTCAGCTACAGGTAGCTCAGCCTGAGCCGCAGTTTGTGTCCAGGAGCCGAGGCCACGGGTGATTGAACCGTTATCGCCATCGTCGGCACGGCTATCATCGGCGGACCCGAGTTGTTGTTCTATGGTTCGGCGAGCCACGAACAACGCCTTACGGCCTTGATCGCTGAATTCACCTTTAGAGCCGCCGGACAATCCAGCTACTTCCGTGATGGAATCCGCGATAAATCCGACGCCAAAAGTTTCACGGAAAACTTGAATGCGACCTTGCGCCATAGTCCTACCCGCGGACTGGTTAGAGACGCTGCTTACGTCCTGCCCGTCCGGCACACCTGTACGGCTACCTTCTTTGTAGGCGTCCATCTGCCACTCAAAGAGGGGATTCGTTGGCTTCTTTCCTTTGGGTAACATGGAAACTAAAGGTGTTTCCTCACTGTCAATATTAGCGATAAGATCCGCTAAGTCTTCTCTCTTCCCAGTTTGATTGCGTTCTGTCATTGCAGGCATATAGATTTCTCCTTAATTTTTAAAATTGTTTTACGTTGTTATAAAAAACTACCGATTAGTTCATTTTGATCCGCCTCAGTGGCGGATCCTTGCCTAACTCGTTCCCGAGCTATTTGTACGGCACCAGCCTTAACACCACTCACGCCGCGGGCAGGTGTCATAGGGACTTTAGGAGCTAGCACCGCTGCCGCAGGCTTGACCGCCAGCTTTGGCATTAACTCCTTCTCACTAGGCTTGACCGCGTCTCGCGACAACCGCAAGCGACGGCCTTCGATAAAATCGCCAACACAGATTTTAAAGTCGGGGAAACGTAACAGCTCAGGCATGGCCTTCAGGTATCCGACCGCTTCTTGATAAAGTGGCGCAGCCGCATCAAACAAATCCGGATATACCGTCTTAGCCTGAGCATCCCACACTACTTGATCTTTAAGAAATTGTCGTCGCGTCGGCGCAGTCTCTGTCAGTAATTCGTCAGCATTAGCCATGATTTGCCGTACCTCTTGTTCGGTGTACTCACGATCTTCGCCTCCGTTTTGACTAGGCACTACCGCGCCATTGATATTCTGTAAAGCCCACCGACGCGCACGCTTTGCGGCCCCGACACGGTTATCTAGCTCGCTCTCCGTCAATACATCCGTCAATGGATTGGCCGAGGTGGGAGATAGTACCAAATGCTCCATCGTGTGCCCGTCTAGCTTTTGTTTTAGGGCCGTAATTTCTAAATCCTTTTCCGCGATCTTCGTTTTTAAATCACCTTTTTCCGCTGTGATTTTGTCAATGCGTTGTTGTACTTTGACCGGGAGACCACTTGTAGAATTCAACTCTTCAGACCCATCCGCCTCATCCGCTTCTTTCCCAGTATCAGATTCAGAGCCTTGCAGCCCTTTATCGTCCAGCTCGTCTGCCTCAGCAGATTCCTCGCCCTCTTTCTCTATCTCATCTTCTACGCCGTTAACAACGGATTCAGAGGCTTCCGCAACGGGGACTATTCCCAATATGGCAGACTCGATCTCGTTTAGTTCCGCGGGTGTGATTACATTAGACATAGTATTCCCTAAGTGACCAGTTGTTCGATTGTGAACGGGCGTCCTGCGTAGACGCAAGAGGTGTGAGCAATCCGGCAGGATCGCCCGTTTGTAATAATAATGGCTGAACAAAAGAAAGCCTCATAGCCTTCTATATGTCATGGACATGAGCGATTGTCCAACAATACCACCGCCGCTAGGAGTAAGCGGGCTTAATTGGCCTTAAAATGGCATCATCAGCCCGCAGGCTGGCTTCTACTTCTGCACCGTATCCAAGCCGCGTTCTCGAAAACTTTTGAGTGCATCCTTCAGCGTCCTCAACACTTCCACGCCGCCGGCTAAATATGCCAATGCCCCTGGCTTATCCGCTAATTCCACCCGAGCCAACATCATTACTTGGTCATCGGCATGGTCCTCAATCACTTGCATTAACGCCCGCCAAACGGGCGCGTCCTCTGACATGGCTAATACGCTAATCAGACGATCCTCCGACAGTCGGTCACCACCAGTATTACCACTAACCCGCTCTTGTTTAATTAAAACCCGATACCCAAACATTGAAAATTTCATATCTTTATTTTTACTTAGTTCATTACTTTATTTACCTGCAGGATAATATGCCACCACCCGGACTAATATCCACACTCCAACGCCCAGCCCCGCCACAACTACGGAAATTATAGACCCGGTTACCACCCATCCCACCTTACCGACCCAGCCCATCGCATCGATCCGCCCCCGCGCCTCCGCCTTTTCCAGAGCCATCCCTTGCTTGACCTCCAGTATATCCTTGTAGTTCGTTCGCGCCTTCAAATGCGCCTCCGCGATTAATACAGATTGCTCATTCGTCACTTGAACTAATTCGTTTATCTTAGAATGCGTAATTACCTGCCCCTCCAGTATAGCACGCTGGATAGGGCTAGCGGTCTCTAATAAGGCCACGCTCATACGTTGCGTGATTTTCCTTATCCGCTCCGGCTCAGTGTTTTCTCTCGTCATAATGCCCCTCCTTAAATACCCCACACACTAACTTAGCACGGGCTTAACACCCATCTTTCCGATTTGAGCATTTTGTTGTTGCTGAAGCATAAATTGAAAATGTTTCATCCGGTTGTCTACCATGCTTTTAAAAATTTCATCCTTGCCGTAACGGTCCTGCAACGATGGATTCTTGGAAATAATTTGCTGTAAAACTTGCAGCCGTAGTTGTGCGTTTTCTCCTCCCTCTTTTAGCATCGGCTCCACTCCCGCCGCTATCTTAGTAAATTGCCGCTCCTCATCGTCAACCTCCTGCTGTGAGGCCGCGTCTGCATCCCGTACCAGTTCATCCGCCAAACTTGGATCGACCGCCGCAACCATCACTTTTATTAATAAATTACGGTCCATGACCCCCGTCACATCTAGCGTTGTAATTTTGGCAAGTGCTTCAAGTTTGTTGGCAACATATTCCGAGTCTAGGTTCCGAACGTCAAAGACTACCATCACATCATACTGCCCACGGATGTCCAGCGGGCCTTTAGCCATTGGCGCAGACTGACATTGTACTACTCTCACCACCTCTTCTTCCGACATAAATTGTTGCATGAGCATCCACGTCATGCCCACGCAGAGCTCCATTTCACGTAGCCACTTACCGACCCTATAGCGTTGGTGTAGTTGTTGCCTATCCTTAGGCATGTTCGGGCTCCAGTTTGTTGATAGACCACAATACTCATCCACATCATTCCTCGTCGCTTTTTCAACTTCCATAGTTCCGCCGCTCGTTTGAGGCATTTGCAGAAATCCAAAATCATCCGACCGCCTTGCAGGCAGCTGCATGTTAGGGCCCATGAGTATCTGCACCTTACCGCGTGAAGCGGGCACCCGGAACGGCGGTAAGATTTCAATATCCGCCCGATCATTCCGAAAATCTCTAGCCCGCTTAATATCGTTTTGTTGAGTTTTTAAAAGTTCCGGCATCCCGCGGCTCTCGATGAGACGCCGCTTAATCCGCTCTCTCACCAGCGGTATAAAAGGAAGGAGCCCGTGATCGTAATTATATAGAGCGTGCTTACCTTCCATGTCTTGGATTGCACCATGGATTACCGTCTTCCAGATTTGCGGTATATTCTCCGGTGACGATGACTTATAATAAACGTGCCACAATTCAACCAAATCCCTTTCTTCCTCAGTCGCGGATCGGGAGGCAGAACTAATCATTCTTAGAGAAGAACCATCCAACCCGCTAAAAACCGCGCCCTTATGCTCTAAGGCTTTTTCCACCCACTCCGCATCGTAATCCTCAGACTCGATCCGCTCCCTCAATTCCGTTTCTGTGACTAGCTCCCGCTGTGCGATGAATCTCGCACGTTGGAGATCGGAGGTGGAGGCCGGAAAGACGACATCGTAATACGGCATTAACGCTTTCCAACACGGACGGCTGGAAATAACTATCGGCACCGGCACCTCCGCCGCACCCGTCTCCCGCAGATCCTTTAGCACCTTTGCGGCCTGTGACTTAGTTAATCCTAAAGCCATTTGTTGGATGAAATTTATTATCTCTGCATCCGCCAGCGGGTCAAAAAACAACGTTAGTAACCGCGCTAACGCCTCATCTTGAGTAGCCATTTCAGTCAACGCCTCTAGCGTCACCGACTGCATTTTCAGTTGGGTTTCTTGTTTCCAAAATATTCCCATAACCGCTAATCCATATTGCTCCCGCCACTGCGCCGCTAGGTCAATCTCAGCGACTAACTCGGCCTGCATGTGAGTGAATAACATCCATCTTAAAAGACTTGTTGCCGCCGTGCCTTTGCCCGCACTTCCGAGCCCGTGCGGTATTGCTTGAGGGCGGGCATCAAAAAAAGACACTACCATCTCCATTACCCGCTCATTGATTATAGTGTCAACGAGCCGCACGCGGGTATCAGATGCACCCTCCCACGGAAGAGGCTCTTTCTGCATGTCTTCTTTATGTTTTCGACCATCGGCGGATTGCCCGTCCCATTCACAAAAACGGATGTCATCCCCCTCCTCCGCAGTGCTCCGCCACCCGCTCATGTCCGTTATCGCCCGCGCTAGTTCACCGTGCAGGATTTTTACAGGTGAATCATCCTTGTTAATTGCCTCTAAATAATTCTTGTTGATCATATTAATCCTCATTTTTTAACTATAAAATTTACCAATTTACTAATAACTCGTTTCCCTCGCTAGGGTAAGACCCTCAAAGTCCTACCCTATTTTGCTTGACATTACAACTTTAATTATGCAGCCACAATTTTACGCTGTTGCCGCGCCTCCAGCTTCAACGCCTCGACTTCATCCCGTATAAAATAAGCCCGCCCGCCAGCCCTTAAATAAACTGGCCTCAACTTGACGGGAACCAGCAGCGCGAACTCACGCTTTTCTAAGCCGAGCTCCGCCATGACCAAACTACGCCGCATAAAAAAACCTTTATTCATATTTTCTCACCTTCTTATTTTCAATACACCCCGCGCCCCCGGATTAACATTGGCAATCCAGAAACGTCTTCTAAATTCAGCAACGCCGCGTAGCGCACATTGTCCACTGGGTCCTTGCACGCGCCATGCCGCCCATCCTTACCCGTCCATTCCTGTAGCCCATAGATCGTATTAGTGCATAACTCGTTGACATAAAGTTTAGGTTGATTTAATGCATCCACCGGCATTTCCACATCGTAATCTAACAGCGTATTAATTAAATCTACACCCTCATCAATGTCATCCCCGGGAGTAGGGAGGAATGACATGCCCAGCTCCTCCATCTCTTCAATGAGCGTCGTAGATTCTTCTTTTCCTACCGTGGCTGCATTGCCATATCGCGAATCCATATACCTCTCCAGCACATGCTCCGCCTTCCACTCTGCCCCCACCGGCTTCTCCAGCAACGCATTGAGCCGCTCCAACCGCTCCACCTCCTCCTTGTATCTTTTCATCCCAAAGCCAAAGCCAACTTGTGCGGGTCCCCGCCTACCGTCCGCCTTCTTCCCGTCCGGCTCCGCCCACGCACCCGGATGCCCTACACCATCAATGTAAAGATGCTCACACGGCCATTCCCGATAAATAAATTTGCGGCCAATAGAATCCACCAGCACCCAGGTCATGAACCAGTTTCTCCCACCGCACGGATCGATTATTAGATACCTCGTTCCAGTAACAGGAATACGATTCGCAGGGATAGTGTGGACGCCTTGCTTGAACTTAGGGAACCTGCCCGAGATCGCTTTAGTAGGAACGCCATAAGCCCGCATTAAAATTGTCTCACGGCTTTTGCTTGCGAGCGTTGCTTTCATCGATTCGTAATCATTGAAAGGATTGTCCGCCGTGTGGAAGTAAAAAATTTGCATCATCGGGTTTGTGGCCTGCTGCACTCTTGGCACCCTCTCACCACCTATCACCTCCCCCACTGCATTCCGCACGGGCAAGAGATCGGGATCCGCCTCCGCATCTAGCAACGTTTTTGCTCCGCCTAGACAAGTCTTAACCGTGGCACTATAACCTTCTACCGGTGTAAAAGTAACATGCAGCGTGCCGTTGCGGGTTACTAGCCGATACCGTAACGCCTCCATCCAGTCAGGAGTCACCAACTCGTCACACCATACCTCATCCAGCTCCGGACCTTCTAAAGTTTTTACATCTTGCGTATAAAATTTAAACCAACATTGACTGCCATTGGGTAGAACGAATGTATCCTCTGTAAAGCCGCCCGCCTGGGAGTAAACAATCTTCGTTGACACGCCCTTCCTTAGTTTTCCCGTCGCCGTTGGTCGCCATTCTACGGGTAGATATTTCCACATTAATGGTTGCTGGGTTTGCTGACTAATCGTCTGACTACCTTGGCAGCACCATACGCGCCGCCCCGGCTCATTCACCATCCGCTCCATCCGCCGCTTGGCCGCACGCTCCGATTTGCTCGCACGATTTCCGCCTAGGTCCAGTTCTTCCAGCACCCCACTCGGATTTGCCAGCCTCTTCTTTACCATCCATTCATCTACCGTCTTCCACCATGTCGGTTCGTAGCCGTATCGCAACGGATCCAGCCGCTCCTTGCGTATGGCGTCTTCACGCAGCACATAGAATTCTTCGACCCCCTTCAGCCCCATCGCCATCACCTGCTCCTTAGTTGGGACTTTAATGACCGGATGCTTAGACCAAACTAATTCACTCATGTTAACCGCTCCGAACAAGATGCTTGCGCAGACTTCATGAAGTCGAAGAATATCTTGAGCGACTCCTCGCTGATCTGCCCCGCCTTATACGCTTGTGCTATTACCCCAGAGCCTATCACCCAACAATCCTCCTTTTGGTTAGGCATTTCCACCACATCCATTTCAGTTAAATTGGCGAGGGTTGAAAATTTGTCACGGTAAGTTGTTATCTTCCTTATCTCAGGGAGTAGAGCCGTCTTCACGAAGTAAGTTTCACGCTTCCGCGGAAAAAACATAGCTTCAGTGTCGTTCAATAATTCTGCCGTCAACCCAAGTCTGGTTTCTTCATTCATAATTTATTCTTTAATTTCGAAGTTATCCATTTTCAATGACATCGAAATCGGGTACCACGTTGATTCTCTCACCTTGCCATGGTAGCCGCAACATTCACACCCAAATCCCAAAGCTATACCGTTCTTATCATATTTTGTGCCGGGGGGATCGTATCCCTCCCATGTATTGAAACACCCTGAGCATGTTTGTGTGTAAGTACTGTGATCACATACCTCGCCATCAATAATCCGGTATTTCTTTCGGCGATTAACCTTCCTGCCAAGTCGTTTTTCAACGTCCTGCCAAGAGATAAACATGGGTATCAACTCCACGTTGATCGCGTTATCCTCTTCGGTTGTTCTCTTACTCACTATTCAACCTTTCCTTTGCCCGGTTGCTGCTTTGATTTCAGTGGCATAGGTATGATCGCAAATTTGAATTTTATCCCGCCTTTGTGGTCAACACGGAATGATTTCACATTCGCACGCAACATCTTTTCGGCGACGAGGGCTGTATATCTAGCCCACCACTCCGCAGCCCCGCCGCCCGGTTGAGGAGTGCCGTTAATCTCATCATCTGGTTTGATACTCATAATTTATTCTTTAATTTGCGGAGGCGGAGGAGGGGGACAAGGTTGCCAATGCGTAGGTTGCAACATGATCGGGCCTGTCACATATTCCATCACCCAGGAGCCCTGATGCTCCATCCCTACGGACGGATCCCAGAACCCAAACTCCGGCTGTGCGCAGGCCAGCATTATCCGCGTTCCATCCTTAAGGGCCGTCTCCATGGGTAGCCATCCACGGCGAATCGGCACCCGCCACAACCGATGTCGACCGTGATCGGTGTAAGATAAGAGAGTCCATTTCTCTGCATCGACATCCACGCGGTCAGATTCATTTTGTTCTTTTGGGTGTTCCTTGTTCTCCAGCCAATCCCTTGCCACAATGTAAGCTTCCCTCAGCTCCAGACGCTCCTCATGCGTGGGGGCGTCTGACATCATACGATGATAGACCGCATTACATAAACGCTCCATCACCTCACGCGTCTTGACTTCTTTTATGCGGTGCAACGAAGACATGAAACCACAATCTGCCTGATCGGTTTCGACACCTTGCGGACCAAACCACCCACGCCACGCTTCCGCCGCTTTGTTCACGCCTTCGCTTTGTTCTTTTGATTCAATCATTTTATTATTTCCGTTTTATTGTTTTGTTTACGCCACTGAAATTTCAGAGGCCAGCCTGATCACGCAGC
>Ga0209490_10000490_pt1 | contig 39110 bp, 21 predicted proteins | sample MAT06_FD_187209 | JGI IMG/M metagenome (GOLD analysis project Ga0209490, IMG submission 187209) | Freshwater microbial communities from Lake Fryxell liftoff mats and glacier meltwater in Antarctica - MAT-06 (SPAdes) (version 2) | ecosystem: Environmental > Aquatic > Freshwater > Ice > Liftoff...
TCCATGTCATTTGCAACCGACAGAATTGTAGCAGAAGGTGGTCAAGGCGGAGCTTTTGAAACAATCAATGCAGCAGTTGCAGCAGCCGTTAGTGGGGACAGAATTCTTATCTACCCAAAAGCTAACGGTGGTCATTACAGCGAAAACATTACCATTACAAACAAATCACTACAACTGCTTTCTGCATTAGAAGGTACAAGATTCAAACTAAGTGGCGACATCATCTTTAGTCCAAATTCAGTTGGTTTGAACCTCACGATTATTCAAGCCCACATGCTAACCGGGTCGAATATTTCTGCTGGTATTTCCGCTCCTGCCGGTACTAGATCCAAAATTGTAATAATGGATAACTTACTAGATGATGGAGATTGCAACTGGGATGGAAATTACTACGACGTGAATATTGCGAACAACACTTTACTCTCCGGCCAAATTGCATTTCGATTTGGACGAGTAGTTGGAAACTCCGTAACAGTAGCATCAGCATGCGCTCACGGTATATATACGACTACAGATGCTCTTGCTTCAAATGATGTGAACTACATCGTAGGGAATTGGATTAGTGGCGGCTTATCTGCATTCTGTGGCGGTTCTGCATGCGTTCTGAACTCAGGAACGAGTCAGTTTTTCTATATCGCAAATAACTTTATGGACACCAATACTTCTTCCCAACTTGGCATTTGGATCACCGGTAGTAAAACTTCCACTGCTGACAAAAACAGAGTGTTCAATAATTCCATTTATCACAATGGCAATGCCAACAATTGGGGTCTATACACTCAGTCACATAATTCTGTTACCGAATTTTTCAATAACACTATCCAAACTGCCGGTCCCGCTATTTACGCTTTTGGAAGTAACGTACAAAGTATTAACGACCTCTTTCAATACAACTATACAAACTTAAATACTACATTGTCCTATAACACAATACTTAATGACGGCACGAACATTCAAGGTGCGGTATTTACAATGAATACAACAACCGGAGAAGTGACTGCTGGCCCTCAAATTAATGGCGGAAATCCGGACAATGCACATATTGACTTGGATCTTACAAGAAACAACGCTCACTGTTTTGGCGGTTCATATTCCCGTGAAAATTTTACGCAAACGGCGAATGGTGCTGTAACCACATTTGTGATTGCTCCGCGTCGCGTGCTCGCAGGACAGACCATAAATATTTCCGCAGATGGTTTTGATAGATAATAAAACCATTCAAAAAATAAATAATCAATATCCAACCATATGAATAGGAAACATTCCATCAAGTTGGGGTTGACAATGGTCGTTTTTATGGTTTGCACTGTGTTAAGAGCACAAGTACATTCCATAGCTGCGGGAGAATACTTCATTGATTCAGATCCAGGAGAAGGTTTAGGAATTCCTCTTACTCCTTCGGATGGCGCCTTCAACAATATTTGGGAACAAGTAAACGCGACGTTAGCAGCTCTGCCTGTTGGACATCATACCCTGAATATAAGACTGCAAGACGGCAACGGAAACTGGGGAAATGTTTTTTCGAGAAGTATTGTCGTTGATAACCTTTTAAATGCCCGAGACATAAAAATAACCCAAGGCGAATTTTTCGTTGATACTGATCCAGGAGAAGGAAGCGGGATTGCTCTAATTTCTTTCGATGGAAATTATAGTGATGCATGGGAATCACTTGGATTAAACAACATTTCAATGCCTTTAGGAGTCCACACTCTCAATATTCGTATTAAAGGATTAGATGGAAATTGGGGACCCATTTTCAAACGTGTAATAACTGTCGAAAATTCATTGTCTTCGAGAAATATTCGATTAACAAGCGCCGAAATATTCTTTGATGCAGATCCAGGCGTGGGAAATGGCATTGCTGTAGTTGCCTTCGATGGAGTATTTAGCGATGCATTCGAAACAGTAATTCAAACATCACTCACAACTAATCCGGGTCTTCATAAGATCGGCATAAGGCTAAGAGGAATAGACAATACGTGGGGACCTGTATTCGCAAGAGTAATAACAGTTGAAAACCCAATTGTTTCAAATGACACTAAAATTGAAGTGGCGGAATACTTCTTTGACAACGATCCCGGTGAGGGCAATGGCTCAACACTTATAGCATTTGATGGAAACTTCAGCGATGCATTTGAAAAGGTATTTGCTGAAGGAGTGAACATCCCAGCATCCGGACTGCATCGAATTTATGTTCGTGTAGCCAATAACAGCGGCGATTGGTCGGCAACCTTCAGTACATCCATTTCAATTGAAGATATTCTAAGCGTTCGAAATATTTCGATAACTGCTTCTGAATATTTCTTCAATACTGATCCTGGGGAAGGAAATGCCATTACTCTTCTTGCTTTCGATGGAAATTATAATGGCGCATTCGAGGCAGCATTTGCCAACTCCCTATCGGTTCCAATCGCGGGCGCACATACTCTATCTGTAAGATCTAGGGGACTCGACGGCTCTTGGTCAGAACTATTTAGCACCGTTTTCGCTGTTGAAGAAGCCATCACCGCGCGCGATCTAAAAATCACTCAAGGAGAATTTTTCTGGAATACAGATCCCGGGGAAGGAGCAGGTACTGCGCTAATCGCATTCGACGGTAATTTCAACAATGCGTTTGAATCAGCGTTCGCCAATGGTGTTTCATCTCCAGGAAATGGGCTGCACAAACTTTATGTTCGCATGCGCGGATTGGATGGGGAATGGAGTGAGACTTTCTCTATTGCAATGACAATTGAAAATCCAATTACTTCACGCGATGTGAAAATCGTTTATGCTGAATACTTCTTTGATTCAGATCCTGGTGAAGGAAATGGATCTGCGCTTCTTGCGATAGATGGGAACTACAATAACGCTTATGAAAAGATCAGTTCAAATACAAACTCCGGACTATTAGAACCAGGAGCCCATGTGTTGAACATTCGAAATCTTGGACTTGATGGGACTTGGAGCAACTCATTTCGCACTGCAATTTATATAGATGCTTGTCTCACCAGCCCTTTAGTTACAACTACTCCCTCGGGCAACATCAGCATTTGTCCGGAAGATAGTATTCTGCTTACAGCCACTGTAGGACTTGAAAGTTATCAATGGTACAGTGGACTCAATCTTGTGGGCAATCAACAAACACTATGGGTAGACAGCGCAGCTTTCTATCGCGTGATTGGATTTGATGATGATGGATGTCCAGGTGTTTCAGCCAATGTTCAAATAACTGAGTATTCTGTGCCAGAAAATACCATCACTCCAAATGGACCTATTTCATTCTGCACTGGAGGATCTGTTGCGCTGAATGCATCAAATGGCTTTGCTTCATATCTATGGAGCAATAGTGCAGTTACACAAAGTATTCAGGTTACCCAATCCGGTTCGTATTCCTGCGTGGCAGCAACAGCAGGCGGTTGCGAGAGAACTTCGAATACTGTAGTTGTAAATGTTTATGCCGCCCCTATCACTCCGATTATAACTCCGATAAATCCCGTAATTTGTTTTAACGATTCAGTGGTATTGAGCTCTTCATATTCATCCGGTATAGTTTGGAATACTGGCGAAACATCGCAAGAAATAACAGTGGGTGCCGGGATTTATACACTTGTATACACCGATGGAAGCAACTGCAGCTCACAGTCTTCTGCCACGGTTGTGGTAGACGATGCAATTTCATCAATAGCCGCAAATGGTTATAACTTCTACCTACCGTCATCAACTGTTGATTTCACTGCTTCAATAATTGGAGATGTTACAAATTATCTTTGGGACTTTGGTGATGGAAATACGTCAAGTGCTGCGAATCCAACACATACATATGTTGTCGATGGTTTGTACATCACATCTCTTACAGTTACAAGTTCGAGTGGATGCAACACAGTTGAGTATCTGTCGCCTATTCAAGTATGGCAGGTATTTCCAAGCGATGATGTGAGCCTTCCTATAGTTGTAGATGCAACAGGGTCAACATGGCTTTCGCCACTTATTGGCTATGTAACATTACCGAATGGTCAATTGTGCTTTACCACTAATGGAGGACTTACTTGGACTCCAATTGTTACTGGAACTAACGATGATATATACGGAGTAACTTATACCGGTGATGCAAATAACTATGCCGTTTGGATTTTTGGAGCCAATGGTTTGGTATGTGTATCATATAATGGGGGACCGTTTTTACCTGCAAATCCTTCAGGACTTTTACCCGGAACGAATTTCTATGGTGGATTCTGGAGTGGAGGCTCTGGGTATTACTTTGGAAACAACAATACGATCTGCTATTACTATAATGGCACATGGTATCCGATCAACCCTACAGGAGTCCCAACCGGCACAACTTGGTATGGTGGATGGTATGCCGGTGGATACTTGTGGGCATTCGGCAGTGGTGGCCTTATCTGCTACTACAATTTTGGAACCGGTCAATGGTATTCGGCTAATGGAACTGGTGGTGGCGGTGGCACCGGGGGTGGAACAACATTCTACGGTGGATACTACTCGGGTGCGAGCACATGTGTTTTCGTAGGAGGCAGCGGTGGAACTGTGTGGGGATCTTATGACAATGGAAATACTTGGGGACCAATCAACACAGGGTATCAATATACATGGTACGATGTATTTGTAAATGGCAGCACAATTATATGTGTAGGCGAAGGCGGTGCAATTTGTGTGAGTACAGACGGGGGACTCACATGGGAATTATACTCAACAGGAGATACAAATGATTGCACTGGAATTGAAGCCAATGGTTGTCTTGCATACATTACTACTGCCAATGGAGGGGTCTTTCAATTCCCGATTCCACAAGGTCCTTCAGTGGCTCCCGAAATCTCGGCAAATCCTGGAGTTATTTGTTCGGGTGAAAATGCAATTCTGTCTGTATCAAATCCCAAAATTGGAAGCACATATTTATGGAACAATGGGGCAACGGGTTCTTCAGCATCTGTGAATAATGCGGGTATTTACTTTGTAACAGAACATTCTTTCTGCGATACAATTTCATCTCTCTCGGTTGAGATTTTAAGTGAAACGGGTGTTCCCTTCTTTGCGGATAATGATGGCGACGGTTTTGGAAATCCCACAAATACAACTTTGTCATGCAACGGAACTCCGAGTGGATTTGTATCCGACAATACTGATTGCAATGACAACAGAGATGATGTTTATCCGGGCGCTACGGGAACAGGAGAGGGAGTTGACAACGACTGCAGTGGTATCATAGATACCGATGAAAACTATTGTCCAGCCGATTTAAATAACGACGAAATAGTAGGTATTTCCGATCTGCTTATATTCTTGAGTATATATGGAACAAGTTGCAGTGGACCGCCTTGTACCGGAGACTTCAATGATGACCTTCAAGTTGGTGTTTCTGACTTACTGATCTTCCTGAGCCTATTTGGTAGTCCATGCCCTTGAATTTAGACTGATTAACTTAACCAAACAAGGCGCCTTCGAAATTCGGAGGCGCTTTTGTTATGTAATCCCAGAACCCGCATTGGAAATCTATTACAGCGCTAACCCCCTTTAATATCGCGCACTTTCTCAATTTTTATTCTCGATGTATGAATATACACCATCAAATAATCCCGCATTGCGCATTGGAAGCATCTTGAGATTAATGCGCTGCGGGATTCTCGAATCTACACGATGGAGCAAAGTAATAGTTCGACCTATGAATTCCGATATCTCCATCGCGTGATTCGGGATAATACCATTTCTGCTTTTAAAATAGTCCAAACAATTTTATAAACATGCATTGGTAAATTCCTTCAAAGTAGCTGATATAGGCCAACGTAGTGTTAGGATTATGTGCCATTTCAGATATCTTTAGGGAATTAGAATATATTCATCAACAAAAAAATATTTCTATCGAATTTCAAAGGACTATCCAATTCTAATACTCCTCTTTACGTTTTGTGTGAAATAGAAAAACTCAATGGAGTCTCCAAATTCAGTTTGTCCAAAATAAAATCTCTGAATGAACCCTTACAAAATCATGTCCACTCTGAAAAGAAAAAAAAGTCATGCCCTACAACTTACCTCCTATCGACGACCGTATACCTTGTTCACAGCCTCCATTCTCGATTGGACTTGGAGTTTTTCGTAGATGTTGCGAATGTGAGTTCGAATCGTATCTGGACTTAAATCAAGATTAGAAGCAATCTCCTTATAGCGAAGTCCCTTTGATAAATGTTCTAGAATTTGTTTTTCTCTCAAGGTAAGAATTTCTGCTGAGGTATTCGGCGATTGTGACTTTCTAAAAGCTTCTACCACCTTACGCGCAATATGCGTTGTCATGGGCGATCCACCCCGTTGTGCATCTACTATTGCTTCTCGAATTTTTTCTGGAGAAGAGTTTTTTACTATATATCCACTAGCCCCAGCACAAATCGAATCGAATATTTTATCCTCTTGTTCAAAAACCGTGCACATTACAACTTGAGTAAATGGAGCAAGCGCTTTCATTTTTCCTACACATTCAATTCCCGACATTCCAGGTAATTCAATATCCATCAACACAACATCTGCACGAAGATCTTTACAGATTTCTAGAAAATCCTCTGCCCTTGGAAAGACATAAACATCTGACACCTCCACAAAGGAACGCGCCACACTTTCCATTGCTTCGCGCATAGTGCTATCGTCTTCTACTATTGCCAATTTTAATGTCATGTGCAAATATGATGTGTACCCGTGCTCATTTCAATTACGTATTTCATGCGATTAAACTTCCCTTTATGCTTATTGCTGTACCCCCGGCAGGGAGAGTGTCCATTTCCAAAACAAACCCCGACTGTTGAGCTCTCTTTTGCATATTAGCGATTCCGTATCCATCATTGAGCGATGAAATTTCAAATCCTTTACCATCATCTTCAATTCTCAATTCAAATAACGTTCCCTTGAGCAGAAAAGAAATACGCACACTTTTAGCCTCGGAATGCTTAACAATGTTGGTCAATGTTTCCTTAGAAATCATAAATAGACTTCGACGCTTTACAGGACTTAATGGGCGATTGGAAATATCACCGGGGATGTCAAAAACAACCGCAATATTAGCGTCTTCAAGATAGTCTGATGCATATGATCGAATGTGGACCAAAAGATCATTTAAATTGTCATAACCCGGATTGGTACTCCAAATTACTTCCTTTAAACTAGAAGAAAGACTTCTAGCGGCCTGACTAAGTGCTCCCAATTTTCTGCGATCGGTTGATTCCGAATTTGAAACTAGAAGGCTGTCCGATAACAATGCTATTCTGGTAAGCCCTGCGCCTATTTCATCGTGAATATCTCCTGAAATTGTGTTTCGAATCATTTCGATTTCACGCTGATGGCGCAGTTGTTCGATTTCACGTTTGAACTTTCTTCTTTGCAAACGTTGTATCCACAAATACATTAAACCCGCTAAACTCAAGACAGATAATATGATAAACCACGATTTCAAATAAAAAGGGGCAACAATTTCAATCGAAAACATTACTTCGGGTTGCCCCCAAGTTCCTTCACTATTTGATGCCATTGCGAGAAATTTGTAATTACCCGGTGGTAGAGAAGAATATCTGACCTTCCTGTTGGACCCCGAAAAAAAATATTCGGAATCATATCCGTCTAAAATATATGCAAAATGGTTGTTGATTGGATTAGTAAAATCCATAGCACACAAATCAAGTGTAAATCCGTTCTGATCATAACTCACCTTGTAATTACAAATTGAATCACAATACGGCGATTTATTATCTCCAATAGTCAAATTTTCGAATATCAAACTTGCCGCTGACTTACTCTTGTAAATTCGGCTATCGTTGAAATGATTGAAACCCTCTATGCCACCGAAATACATCTCACCATGGGCATCTCTGTATGCGGAGCCTGCATTAAATTCATTTGATTGTAGCCCGTCAGATTTAAGGAAATTTTGAAATTCATTGGTCGTATGATTAAATCGAGAAAGACCTCGATTGGTGCTCATCCAAAGCACATTTTCTCCTTCCGTAATAATAGAATTGATATAAGTGTCGGGCAATCCGTTGTTCAAACTATAGACCTTCAAAACCTTAAATTCACTATCTACTTCATATAGACCTGTAGAAGTTCCGAGCCAGAAACCACCTTCGTTGGTTTCCGCTAACGCCCTAACCATTACAATATCATAAGATTCTTGATGATCCTTAAATTTCATAACACTTTTCCATTCTCCTGACACCAATTTAAAAATGCCAATAGATCGTTGACAGGCATATAAATCACCCTTACTGGTTTTTGATAAACAAGTAATGGCCGGACCTGTTTCCCATTTTTGTTCCATGCTCCCGATATTCATTTTCACAAGCCCCATGTTCGTCCCAAACCAAATCGAATCATCGTTCAACTTGATTCCACAATCAATTGATGGTTTAAAATCTCCTGAAGAAATTGCCTCACATGTATATGAAAAATCTTTCTTGTTTACGAACAAAATATTCTCCTTACCGGCTGCAATTAAAGTTGATTCATTCTGATCGAAAAACACAGAAATTCTATTCGACTCTTTCGACCAATCATCAATTTTGTGAAGCAGGTTGTACATTTGATCAAAGATGTAAATTCCATCTGCTGTTCCTACCCAAAGGTGTTCAGATTCATCTCGATAAAAACTCCAGACCAAAGAATTGCTCTCGTCATCGGATTCGCGTGGAATATGCACATTGCCAAAGCGTAAGTTCGCAGTCCTAATTTGGATCAGACCTAGTCCATCTGTACCTACCCAGATATTTCCATGTTTGTCGCACACTAACTCCTGAACAGAAAATCCATCAAAAGAAGGAAATCCCCTAGGTCGAAACATTCTACCATACTCCGTTAGCAAATTGCCATTTATATCGAAAACCAAAAGTCCGTGACCCTTTATTGCCAACCAGACGTTTCCATTTAAGTCTTTGCAAGCGGCAGAAATATATCGATCTGAGGACAATTCATGAAAAGGTCTGCAAGTTATACCTTCATAATCCGTCACGAAAAAGCCATTTGATGAAGCAATACCTACATATCCTTCATTTAGAGGAATGATGGCTGTGATGTTAGTGTTTTTCAAGGGACCCAATTCAAATCGACTCTGAACACCATTCGAAAAATTGTAACAACTAATGGCCCCTCTTTGGCTTGCAAACCAAATAGCCGAACTATTGGAGAATACACAATAACCCTTTGCCAAAGTATCAGTGCATAAAACCACAACATTTCCTGTTGTGGGGTTGAACTTCACCAATCCACCTGCACCTAATAGACCAAATAAATAACCTTCCCTTTCAAGAATTACTCGTAAGGTATTGTTTCTAAATGGGGCCGCTTTAAAAACTTGAAATACTCCTAATTCTGTATCGTAAACATTTAGATCTTCCTCTGTTGTAACCCACAGTCTTGAAGCCGAATCCTCAAAAATCCCTCTGATTACATCATGTGATATTGAAATAGAATCACTTGTATGTAAGAAAGTTTCAAATTCATATCCATTGAATTTGTTGAGACCATGACCTGTACCCACCCACAAATAACCTTTGGCATCCTGATAAATAGCAGTGACAGTGCTTTGCGACAGTCCTTCATTCACCGAATAGGTAGCCAGAACAGCCTCTTGGGCCTGCAAATTGGCGCATACCGCTATCAAATAAGCTGTAATGGAGAAAAGACTTTTCAAAACGTATTCTGTGGGATGTAAAAAGAGATCTGACTGGCGATTCTATAACTACGTAAAAATACGTAGAAATGAGCGTAAACGCGCACCTTACTTTGCATTGAAATGTACTTCAACCTAGCCAAAGCTTTTTCAGTCATTCAAAAACAATGAATTTAACATCATTGCTTGCACACGATCATGGCAATTGGCTGTTGTAACCACTTCAAAAAACACTCCTTTGTAACCAACATCTCAATTTTCAAAATAAAAAAAACCATGAAGAAGTCAACCTTGCTTTTATTAAGTGCCATCTTGCTCTCACAACTGAGCAACGCTTTAGATCGTATCGTAGCCGATGGAGGTGCCGGAGGTGCTTTCGCTACAATTACTGAAGCTATTGACGCTTCATCTACCAACGATCGTATCATCATCTATCCGAAAGCAGGTGGTGTTCCTTATGGCGAAAATCTTACGATAACAAACAAATCACTTCAATTTCTGTCTGCAGTAGAAGGCCAAAGATGGACATTGAATGGCAATATTACCTTCAGTCCAACAATCGTAGGCCAAACCTTAACCATCATTGAAGCGAATATTCTGAACGGAAATATTACCACTACAGGAAATGCTCCTGCTGGCAATCGCGCGAAAGTGAGAGTACTGGATTGCAAACTTCAAAATGGAAGTATCCTATTTGATTTCAACAATTATGATCTCAACGTTTCTCGCGATTCATTGATGAATGGTAGAATTGCCATCCGTTTTGGAAAAATCGTAGGCAACTATGTGGTCTATAATAATACAACACAATCAGCAATCAATGTGAATACCGATAATTCAGCAAGCAATGATTCCTTGTACATTGTCGGTAATAAAGTAAACTATTCTGGACTCTATTATTACGAGTATACAGCAGGTATAAACTGGAATTCAACCTCACAATTTGCATTCATTGCCAACAACTTTATTGAAACTTCTGCATCCAGTTATTACGCCACATACGGTGTCAATATTCTAACCAATGCGACTTCCACAACAGGGAAAAACGTGATACTCAACAACACAATTCTATGCTCCGGCGTGCAATACGGAATCTACCTTCAAGGTCATAATTCATACAACGCTGTATATAACAATGTACTTTCGGGAACTTCAGGGATATACAGTAACCTGCTTTCTACATTCGATTTAGTAAGCTACAATCACATTCAACAAGCATCTTTGGGAAGTGCCCTTATAAATATTCTTCAGGACGGAACCAATGTACTTGGATCAACATTTACAAACAATAGCAATGGACAGATACTTACAGGCACTCCAATAAACGGTGGATATCCTGATGCAGCGTACTACGATCTAAATCTGACGGTGAACGACGCCGGTTGTTTCGGTGGTTCATATTCACGTGCCAACTTCATAGGTGCTACAAGTGGAGCTGTTGCCAGTTTCATGACTGCCCCTAGAAGAGTTCTAGCAGGTCAATCAATTACCATTCAGGGAGAAGGTTTCGATAAATAAACATCACAATCATGAACAAAAATCGCATTATGAAACACGCTTTCATAGGCGGATGCCTGTTGATGCTGTTGTGTATGTTCAGCACTTCGACTTTTGGTCAAGTGTATGAAATATCTGACGCTGAATACTTCTTCGACACAGACCCAGGAATTGGATTGGGTTTGCAGATCAATCCCAACGACGGGAACTTTGATCAAGTGTGGGAAGATGTTTCCATCAATACATCCGGCTTATCTCCGGGAAGTCACAAAATTTTTGTGCGCTTCAAAGACAATAATGGAATTTGGAGCCAAAGCTTTAGTTCTGCTATTGTAGTGGAAAATCCATTGGTCACCAGAAATATCAAGCTTACCCAAGCTGAAGTGTTTTTTGACTCGGATCCCGCTACTCCGATGATTGCTATAGACGGAAATTTTAATGATGCATTCGAACGTCTTAGCAAAACATCTCTTCCTGTTCCTTCAGTAGGCTCGCATACACTCAATATGAGAGTAAGAGGACTCGATGGAATTTGGAGTAATACTTTCACTACTGTCTTAATAGTAGAGAACAACTACTTATCTCGCTTAGTGAAAATTTCTCAGGCAGAATTCTTCTGGGATGCAGATCCAGGGCAAGGTGCAGGAGTACCGATGGTTGCATTCGATTTCAATTTCAATCAGGCCTTCGAAAAAGTAATTCTCAGCGAAGAAGCCAATGTTACGGCAGGAACACACCTCCTAAACATTCGATTGCGCGGTCAAGGCGGCCAATGGAGCTCTACCTTTTCTTCTGTAATTGAAGTTGAAGACATTCTGACTAGCCGAAATAGCTTTATTCAAACAGCAGAGTATTATATAGATACTGATCCCGGTGAAGGGAATGGAATTACCATGATTTCCTTTGACGGCAATTTCAATAGTGCCTTCCAAAGTGTTTTTCAGAACGAAGCAATAAACCTCGCATTCGGCTCTCATACCTTAAATCTTAGATATCTAGATAATACAGGTATTTGGAGTACTTCTTTCACTACAACCCTAGAAGTGGAAGATGCGATCGTTTCTCGACAAACAAGAATCAGTACTGCCGAATATTTCTGGGACAACGATCCTGGAGCAGGAAACGGTATTCTGATGTTGGCCTTTGACAATAACTACAACGATGCTTTTGAAAGAGTATGGTCCAACGGACTAAGTCAGGTTTCTGCAGGAAGCCACATCTTGAATATTCGACTTCTCAGTGAAGCAGGAATTTGGAGCAACACCATTTCTACTGTAATCACATTCGAAGACGGATTAATTGGAAGACAAATATCCCTGATTTCCGGTGAATTATTCTACAATGCAGATCCGGGTGAAGGAAATGGTCAAGCGTTGATTTCTCTTGATGGCTCTTTTGACAATGCCTTTGAGAGTTTTCAAGTAATAACCAACGGTGCATTTTTGGGAAGTGGACACCATACCATTTCATTCAGAATTATTGGTTCTGATGGAATATGGACTGCACCATTTACTCTTGTTACCTATGTTGATCCATGTGCTACATCTCCGGTTGTTACTCTTAATCAATCGGGACTTATCAATCTATGCGAAGGAGAAACTGTAACACTTGATGCATCACCTGATATGTCTTCATACACTTGGTACAATCAAGAAACGGAAGCAGGAACAGGCATTAGTCTTGAAGTGAGTGAAGCTGGATACTACCAGGTTGTTGCGCTTGACGCAGAGGGTTGTCCCGCAATATCGAATATTGTGGTTGTTGCAATCATTCTTGTACCAGAACTTGAAATCACAGCACAAGGACCCACATCTTTTTGTATTGGTGGATCCGTGAATCTAACGGCTAGTCCAGGATTTGTAGACTATCAATGGTCGACCAATCAAACTGGTTCTACGATTACAGTTGACGAGGCAGGCGAATACTTTGTAAACGCCACATACACCAATGGTTGTCTGGTAGTATCTGATACTCTTCTTGTTGAAACATACACAGGACCAGTTGATCCTGTTATTACACCTTCCAACCCTATCATTTGTGATGGTGGAGAGATTGTACTCAGTTCTTCTTATTCTGCGGGAATACTTTGGAGCACTGGCGAAACAACTCAGGAAATAACAGTAGGTGCAGGAACGTATATTGTCACTTATACTGATGTGACGAATTGCTCCTCTTCTTCTTCTGTAATAGTTGCAAGTGAAGATGTGCTCAATTCTATCTCCGCAAGTGGTTACAATTTCTATTTGCCAGATGCATCCGTAGATTTCACTTCCTCGGTAGTAGGTGTGATTGGAGGATATTCATGGAATTTTGGTGATGGTAACACATCCACACAGCCAAATCCAACACACTTGTATACAACTGATGGCTTATTTACAGTTACTCTTACTGTTACTTCCGCTAGCGGATGTACTTCGGTAGAAACTTTAGCCCCTATTCAAGTATGGCTTGTATTTCCAACTGATGATGTGAGCCTTCCGCTTTCAGTGGATGCAACAGGTTCTACTTGGTTGTCGCCACTTGTTGGATATGTCACTTTGCCCAATGGTCAATTGTGTTATACAACAGATGGTGGGCTTACATGGATACCAATTGTTACTGGAACTACGGATAATATCTATGGTGTTACATACACTGGTGATGCAAACAATTACGCCATATGGATTTATGGTGCAAATGGATTGGTCTGTGTTTCATACAATGGCGGACCGTTTGTGTCTGTAAATCCTCCAGGACTTACAGCCGGAACTTCTTTCTATGGAGGCTTCTGGTATGGCAGTTATGGATATTACTTCGGCAGCAACAACACCATTTGTTATTACTACAACGGAGTATGGTATGCCATTAATCCATCTGGTTCGGCGCCGGGTACTATTTGGTACGGCGGTTGGTATGCGGGTGGATACTTATGGGCCTATGGTAGTGGTGGTCAAATTTGTTACTACGATTCAGGAACTGGATTGTGGTACCCTGCCAATGGAACCGGCGGCATAAGCGGCGGTACTACCTTCTATGGTGGTTACTATTCTAGCACAAGCTCATGTGTATTTGTAGGTGGTAGTGGTGGAATTCTATGGGGATCTTACAACAATGGATTTTCATGGGGACCAATCTTTACTGGCTATAATTATACGTGGTATGATGTATACGTGAATGGAAGCACAATCATTTGTGTTGGTCAAGGCGGGGCAATCTGTGTAAGTCTCGATGGAGGAATAACATGGCAACTGTATTCAACAGGAAATGAATTTGATTGCACCGGTGTTGAAGCCAGCGGTTGTTATGCTTACATAACAACACAACAAGGCGGTGTCTATCAATTCGCCATTCCATCAGGATACACGAACCCCGAAATCAGCTTTGGAGGCAGTGAACAAGTATGTCTAAGCGGACCAGTTTTAGTTTCACCTGCATCCGTGCAAGTAGAGAATCCCCGATTCGGCTCCATATATCAATGGAGTACTGGGCAATTCGGAACACAGATATTGACCAATCAAATAGGTCCAATTTCTGTTTTGGAATTAAATGCCTGTGACACGCTCGCTTCTGATACGTTGTTCATCACCTCTGCCGAGGCAAATGTTTTCTATGCAGATTTTGATGGAGATACATTCGGGAATCCAAACGTGATTCAATATTCATGCTCGCTAGAACTCCTGAACTTTGTGTCCAATAATTTAGATTGCAATGATCTTGATTCACTTTCGAATCCTAGTACAATTGAACTTTGCAACGGCATAGACGACAATTGCGATGGCTCGATAGATGAAGGGTTTGACGATGCCGACAATGATGGCATTGCAGATTGCGTAGATAATTGTAGTTCCAACTCTAATCCTCTTCAGGCGGATTGGAATGGTGATGGAATAGGCGATGTATGCCAAGACTTTGATGGCGACGGCTTGCAAGATGATTTGGAGATTGCGAATGGTTATAACCCGGACAATCCTGATACAGACGGAGATCTTTGCGGAGATCTCGCCGAATATTTGGGTGAATGTGAAGGAACCTGCCAGGCTACATTCTTAACAGATGTAACTCAAGTTTGGCTTCCGGATGCGGAGGTAATTTTCTCCTCTCTAACCATTGGTGATATCACATCTTACCTATGGGACTTTGGTGATGGAAACACCTCTACAGATCCGAATCCGGCACATACTTATACAACTCCAGGTGCTTACATTGTAACTCTCACCGTAAGTGATGGCGCCAGTTGCACCTATGTTGCATACTCGATATCCGCGATTCTTGTATGGGAGATATTCCCATGCACCTTGCAAGTAACAGGAACATCTTCCACAGTCTGGTACTCCAGTTGGTTGTCTCCTACAGTAGGTTGCGCCACTTTGGAAAATGGTGACGTTTTGAGTACAACAGACGGGGGAATTACTTGGATCAATATTTCTACCGGATTGGGTATTCCTTGCTACTACGTAAACTACGTAGGCAACACATACTACAATGCCGCTTGGATAGTAGGTTATGGAGGAAACGTATGTGTCTCCTACAACAGTGGACCCTTCGTTGTTTCAAATCCTCCGGGTACAAGTGGTATAAATTTCTACGGTTGCTGGTTCCTAAATCCGAATTTTGGATATGCTTTTGGCTCTGGCAATACTGTTTGCTGGTACAACAATGGCATCTGGGTAAACATCAGTCCAGGAGGTGTTCCTCTAGGAACCATTTGGTATGGAAGCTACTATTACAACGGTGCCCTGTGGTTGGTTGGTTCAGGTGGTTACATCTGCTACTATTTGGACGGAGTGTGGTATCCTGTTAGTAGTAGCACCACTTATGACTTACACTCCATCCACTTCTTCAATGCTTGTGGTTGTGGATATGCAGTAGGTGCAAATGGTACTATTCTCATCACTTTAAATGGTGGACTTACATGGTCGCCTTGCACAAGTGGCGTGAATTATGATCTCAACGATATTTATATTATTGATGGTCTGAATGCCATTTGCGTTGGAAACTATGGCGTTGTCTTGGTCACGAGTGATGGAGGACTGTCTTGGACATTGTATTCTATCGGAACGAACGACAATTGCACAGGAATTACTGGTGAAGGATGTAGAGCATACATCACAACGGAAAATGGTGGCATCTATCAGTTCGATATTCCAGGACTACTTGATGAACCTACCATAGAATTCTCAGGTTTAGATACTATCTGTGTAAACGGCAACACCTCGCTAAGCGCAGCCAATGTGCGGGTGGCGAATGCACGTCCTGGTAGTACTTATCTGTGGAGTGATGGTCAGACCGGAGATGAAATTGAAACCGAAGACATATTTATCTATGTTACGGAAACAAACATTTGCGACACTCTGATTTCAGATACCTTGTTCATTCCAACTACTCAGGCAATAGAATACTATGCTGATGAAGATGAGGATGGCTTTGGAGATCCACTCAATCCTGTTTACAGTTGCGAAAGTCAACCCATCGGGTCTGTAACAAACGATGAAGATTGTGATGACACGAGAGCCGACGTCAATCCGAATGCACCCGGCACAGGAGAAGGCATCGACAACGATTGCAACGGAAATATTGACACCGATGAAAATTACTGCCCGGCTGACTTGAACAACGACGAAACAGTAGGTGTATCTGACTTACTCGTTTTCCTTAGTTTCTACGGTCAAATTTGTGGCGACCCGAATTGCACTGGGGACTTCAATGGCGATCTTCAAGTAGGAGTATCCGACTTGTTAATTCTGTTGAGTTTGTATGGAAGTCCGTGTCCATAAAAGCAAAAATTGCATCCGATATTTTTGGTGATGACCCATAAATAAAAAGCGCCTCCCACTTTTGGGAGGCGCTTTCGTTTCAGCCTAATCCAAAATTCTCGTTCGCAATTTCTACATCCAAATGAACTAGTCCGATACTTTGGGATATAATTTAGTCTTTTGTCAATACTCCCTAAGGTAGGAGAACTTTATCAATCACATGTATAACTCCATTGCTCTGATACACATCGTACACAGAGATGTTTGCAATTGATCCTTTTTTGTCTTTCACTGTAATGTTTTTAAGGCCATTCATCATAAATGTGAGAGTAGCACCATTTACTGTAGTCAAAATAGCTGATCCCTTTCCCTTTTTGATTTCTGCAGACAATGCGTTGAAATCATATTTTCCAGAAATGACATGATAGGTAAGCACTCCTTGCAATGATTTTTTATTCTCCGGTTTCAAGAGACTCTGAACTGTCCCGGATGGTAAATTTTCGAAGGCGTCATTTACCGGCGCAAAAACAGTGAAGGGCCCAATGCCGCTCAAAGTTGAAACTAAATCGGCCGCTTTCACTGCAGCCACTAGCGTAGTATGATCTCCTGAATTAAGAGCGTTCTCTATAATATTCTTTTGAGGCAACATCTCTTGCCCACCTACAATGACATTATTGCCTGTTTGCGCATTTGCAATTGCTCCGATGCAAAACACAAGAGCTAGATTTAAAATTACTTTTTTCATATTAAATATTTTTTGATTGTTATAATGAGACTTACGAAGACCAACACATTTTGGATTTCCCATCATTAAATTTTTCACAATGGAAATCCCTGTTCAATCCACAACAATAATATTTGTCTGGAACAAGTGTCTAAAGGATACGGTCCATCTGTATAATCCGGTGGCATCGTCCCCCCAGCCACTCTTGACACAAAAGCACCTGTTTCAATCTTTTCTACAATTCCAGAATATGTGGTAAAATTCCCCCAACTATTATCTCCGCTATGACAAGCCTCTTCTATTGCACAATTAGTGGCAATGATTGGTTGAACTACATCAACAAAATTGATAAGATCTGGGTAACAAGAATCTATTTGTGATTCCATATCCTGGTCAACTGTTGCAGTGGGATCATGAGTACACGAAAATGACATAAATCCCATTACCAGAATGAAAATTTTTGCTATCGACTTCATAATTTCACGTAAAAAAAATGGGCAATAATTAGATTATCGCCCATTTAAATTCCAATTTGATTTATTGAATAATCAGCTTTTGAGTGCTCATAAATTCACCTTCGTTCAAAATAACCTGATAGACTCCTGGATTGAGTTCGCCCAGAGATACAGTGTACTGTTGTCCACCAAATGAGGAGTTGAATGACCTACGGAAACACTCCTTTCCTGTAAGATCACGCACACTCAGTATAGTTGTGCTTTTTGCAATTTTCTCTCTGCGAATTGAAATCTCACCTGCCGTGGGATTCGGATACAAATCAAAAGGCAGTTCATTCATTAGACTGAATTCATCGATACCGTTTACAATATATTCACCGGAACTGCGTAGTACTTGACCACGCACTTCTCCGGCACCGCCATTGGCTGAAGTATGAATGTTCACGTATACGCTATCATTTCTGAACATCACAGAATTCTGTAGTGCAAATCCAACTCTCCAATAGCCAAATAGGCTGGCATCACCATCCTGTGCCACGAGACTCTCACCTAAATCATAAATTACAGCACCATTTTCACCCACTACATTCTTGTGAAAATGAGCACCCATAGCTTCATCACTCAATCCAGCCACAACCACCATATAGTGGGCATTTGTTTGATCCCTGTCTATAGAAACTATTCCAGCACCTTTTGCAGGCGTATTGAATGAAGGAACTTCTTGTTCGCCATCGAGCGCTATTGAATAACCTTCTCTTGCAACTCGAAAGACCTGACCTCTAATTTCACCATTGCCACCGTTGGCAGTGTTATGAATATTTATGTAAATATTTCCTTTAAGAAATTCATTGATAAGTTCAGGGGTCACCATCGCTCCGGAAATCATACCGGTAATTCGGTTAGCCGTTATGTTGTCCGATAAATCAATAATTACTCCGCCATTTGTGCCTATAGCCCCTTCGTGAAAATGCGCACCTTCGGGCATTCCCCCGGTTAAGCCAGTAAATACACAATCGTACCAAATTTCGTCGAGGGTTGAAGGAATCATAACACTCAACAATCCAACAGCCGGAGTGCTAAAGGCCGGAACTTCCTGTGCACCATTCAATAATGCATCAAAACCAAGAACATTTTCCCACAGAATTTGGCCTCGGATTTCACCAGATGGATTCAGTTCGGTGTGCACATTGATGTATGTCATTCCGGACATCAATTCATTTACAAAGTCCATTGGATCAATTGCAGCAAGAATCATATTTCCATCAATAAAGTCAGTCAAATCTAAAATTACTCCGCCGTTCTCTCCCATAGCACCTGCATGAATGTGAGCACCCATTATATCGCCGCTCAATCCATCTAATACTATGCGAATCTTTAGCTCTTGCATATCCTTAGAGAGCACAAAAGATGCTTTACCAATGGCATCTGTGTCCACCATCGGAACCTCCTGCATACCATCTAAATCTGCCATCATTAGATAGTCAGTTTCCAGTTGAATTTGGCCTCTAATTTCTCCATTTGGATGCATAGTGGTATGTAAATTCAAATAGTAGTTTCCCATCAATAGTTCCTCAATAATCTCAGAACCCAAATCTGTGAGAACTGCATACACTCTGTTTCCAACTACATAAGAACTCAGATCAATAACTACTCCTCCGTTCTCTCCGATCATTCCCATATGTATGTGAATTCCCTGTATAGGCCCACTGAGGCCGTTAGCCGAAACATTCACGTACAAGGTGTCTCTCATAGAACTAAGCTGCATACCGGCCACTCCTGTAGCGTTTGTTGTTACCATGGGTACTTCCTGCATTCCGTCCATTCTGGCTGAGAGTAGCAACCGATCTGTAAGATGTGCTGCGAATACCGGGCTCATAAAAAATGCGGCAATCGCCAATAAAATAAATTTTGTAAACTTTTTCATGTCTGTTTTTTTTCGTAATTAAATATTCCTTGTTTTGAACGTTCAGGAATACCTACGAAAAAAAAACAGCTCTGGATTTCAGAGCTGTTACCTTTTTTTAAAAAGCCTTATAAAACCTACAATGCGGCAACAACAATCATTTGTTCCATAGTGGGAGAGACACTTCCACCGGCAGGTTCCAATGTTACTGCAAAGGCTGCAGCGTCATCAAAAGATTTCATGCGCTGCAATTCCGATGAATTTTGAATATCAAATACTCCGGCGTCAATTGGTGTATCGCCTACAATCGCCCACAATTGATATTGCTTTCCCGCAGGTGGCGTCGGCAGACTATTTACAGACAGGTATACTTCATCCGAACTGCGATTCCAATATATAGTAGCCATCGATTGAGGTGATAAAGGCAAACCTTTCATCCGAACAATCCTTACAGAAGTATCATTTACAATTTGCAATGCACTAAAAACCTCTTGAAACGAAGCTCGTTTAGCATTCAGCTCTTGGGCCAATTGTGAATTTTGCGTTTCAATGGCCATTAATGCTTCCTTAGTATTGTTGTACCTCTGCATCAATATAACATTAACTGAAGCGCTCGCAACCAATAAAACGAAACAAGCAGCAGCCAAATAACTCCAATTGAATCTTTTCGAATTATCTGAAGCTATAGCTAGCGGGGAAGACTGCACAACATTTTCTCCCTTATCTCCTTCAAGGGAAGACATCACTCTCGATTTAAGAGAAGCTGAAGGTTCCATTGCATTTGACAAAGCATAATTCTCTACAGAATCCTCAATTCTGCGCAATTCCAATATCAACTCAGGATGCACTTTGAGCAAAGAATCTACCTCAGACCTTTCCTCTACTGAGCACAAACCGAGGACATACATTTCCAGAATCCCGGAAGCCATGTAATCGTCTACATTCACGCTTTTTTCGTATTATATATCTCTCTCATTCTCATCAACCCCGCTCTGGCCCTTGTCTTTACAGTACCCAATGGTATTCCGAGTTCTTTGGCAACTTCATCTTGCGAATAACCTTGAAAATACATTAGTTCGATAATTACATTTTGTTCAGGCAAAAGTCTACTAACAATTTCGGGAACATCTATTCCATCTATTGAAGTTGAAACACTTTGTCCCATATTTACGAGATCGGCGTCCGATTGGATTTTTGAAGCCCATTTTCCTTGTTTCGATCGCAAAGCATCTATTGCCGCATTTCGCGCAATATTCAACATCCAAGTAAAAAGCCTACCCTTAGAAGAATCGTACGTTGAGCTTTTCTCCCAAATACGCAAAAAAGCCTCCTGTATTATATCCTCGGCCCATTCTCTATTATTCAAAATCTTATGCACAACACCATACAAGGCTCCCGAATACTGATCATACAGAACAGAAAACACCTCCCTGTCATGATTTCTCAAGCCGAGGATGAATTGTTCTTCAGTATAATTAGATGTTGGCATTCAATTTAATCGTCGTCTAAAGTATGGACAAGAATTGATACTTGATTCAGGCTAGCTCTTAACCCTTCTTCGCTTTTCGTTAAATCATAAAATATAGGCAATCACAAAAATTCTATTCGGACCAAATCACTCAACAAGACAGCACTTGTAATGCGCATATGCTTTACCCCAGATTTGTTTCCACGAATCATAAAGCAGGTTTTTAACGGCCCCCTTGCATGAAATAGTTTTGTTCTAAATAAAGCCAACTCGAGACAAGATCAGGAATTCAAATAACTTCTTATTCTTTTGAACTAAATCAATTCTCAACAATCAGAATTCTTGCTGAAACTGAATTTATTACTACACAATAAATTCCAGCAGGCAAATGTCCTAGATCCAGGGTTTCTTGATTCCGATTTATGTTTTGGCTATAGACAATTGTTCCTTTCATATCCACTACTTTCAGCAATCCCTTTGGTCCGGAAAATGAAACTTCACCGTTAGTAGGATTTGGGAACAAATTCATAGTTCTCTCTATACCCTCATCGGAAATGTTGCTAAAAATACAATTGGTAGTCAAGGTTAGTGAGCCGGTCTCATTGCAATAAGCTTCAAAGGCGTCATTGGCATCTTCTTGATTTTTCAGAAAATATCCTAACCAATACAAGAGTAATGTATGCGTGATCTCTTGTTGTTCTGGTCTGCTCATGCCATTGAAAAACAGTTCGCCGATATCGCAAATAGTTCCATCGTCTGCATAACCGCAATGACTTCCCTCGGAAATACTCACAAATGCCTTGCATTCGCTTGCCGAATTCGCATAGATCGGTTCATGATGTTGCTCCGGTGGCGTCACACCATCGGCATCGCCGCTCAATACCAAAACAGGAATATCAACGTCAAAGGCCGCACTTATCGCAGAAGGCATAGTTTCTGCAGGTGCAAGACCAACTATTGTTTCCACTCCTTCCAAATTTGCTGCAGCCAACCAAGTTGCTCCTCCTCCCATTGAGTGGCCCATGATTCCCTCTCGTTCGTTGAGGTGACCGTCTAAAAACAATACTTCGTTTGAACCCATTCCAATGATTGTATTCAATGTAAATGCAAGGTCCAATCCATAGGCTTCATGATCGGGGAATCCTGCTTCTGTGGTTACAAAAACCATAACATATCCCTCTGGAACCAAGAAATTCCAAATGTTCGAATAATCAGACCAAGGCATCAAAAAACCATGACCAAAAACGATCAATGGAAATTCACCTGTGATCACTTCTACATCTTCCCCTGGGCTCACGCCAGGATAGTAGAACTCGGTCGTAACATCTCTATCTCTGGATTCGTCGTATAAACTAATTGCTTTATGACCGATTTCGAACTGACCAAAAAGTGCGTTCGATTGAACAGCCATGAATGCCGTTAAGAAAAAAAAATAAAGTGATTTCATAAGAATAATTTTTTTACAATTTGAGTCATCCATTTCTTGGGGACCATTAGTGAATGGACAGTCTTGTTACAATAATTTCACCGGATTGCATAACGGTGCGCACAATATAGATACCCGCATTAAGCCCATCCACTGAATAAGACATTCCGGATATGGGTTTTGTCCAATACACTACCACGCGCCCTGATGAGTCTAAAATACTCAATTCACTCATGGCATTGGAAGAAACAAAATGCACAGAATCTGTTGCCGGATTTGGATACACCGCTATACCATGGGCATCTATATCCTCCACGTTCAATATTGTACATGAGGGTTCTTCTGTGTTCTCAATAAAATGTGTGATAGCATCTTCAACCCACCAATCTTGCCACTGCCCAGCACCCGAATTAGTAACCCAATCATTCAAATCGAAAGTAGAAATACCATTTATATCAGCATTGGCGCGATATACTTTCAAAGCTGCTTGATTGCGATTCCATGTAAGCGACTCCCCCGGTTCACATAATTCAGGTCCGATCGGTTGAATACAATTTGGCCTCAAAAAATATACGTATTCCAGATACTCAGGATATTCGCCGAAACACCTCGCTAAACCGAATTCATCAATACAAACAGCCACATATTCATCGCAAGCAATTCCCAGTGATTGTACATAGCCTTCAGCTATTATTCTGGCTAAGAATGTCATGTGCCGACCGCGGCGATCAGGATCGTTATAATGTGTATCTGTTATAACATCACTCAAAATATTGTGCTCCAAAAAATCATTGCTGCCTATGGTCATATTAGAATTGTATGGATCTTCCAAAGCTTCATCCGAATACACCGTTCCATTTTGAGCAGAAAAATAATGACCTCCTTGAACTGCCATTCCAGCGCTTGTACCTCCAATAACACCACCTTTCACATTGATAAAATAATTCAGAGCGCTTTCTACTTCGCTATTTCTCCAATAATTTATGTAATTCCATTGGTCACCCCCTGCAAGAAAAATTGCTTCGGCACCATTTATTCTCGACAGCACATAAGGATCAGAGGATGCTGAGGCCGAATTAAAAACGATTGTCTCAACTGAATTCACTGGCACTTCGAGATCTGAATAAAGGTAATCATTGTATCCATCGCTCCCACTTGCTCGAATGATCAGGACATCTCCTCCATTTGCATGTTCCAAAAACCATTTCATGGCATTATCATGATCCGATGCCCCACCTGCCAAAAGAATTCCCGGAGTCGGATCAACTATAAAATTGGCTGTATCGCCCGTCATGTAGGAGGTGTAGGACTGTGCATTTATTTCGCACAACGACAACATGAAGATTGAAATTATAAAAACTCTCATTTATTTTTACTGTTAATGAACACTAAATTTAGATCAAATATCACTCATCCCACCACATTCGCGATTGCATGTCCAACCCGTTGGGCATATTGGGATTGAGAATTCTTTCACTCTGAGGATAAATAAGTCTGCGTGGAATTTCACCATTGGGATTCGAATTGCTCGTTCCATTATCGTTGCTCTCCAACAATGGGTAGCCTGTTCTTCTATAATCAACCCATGGTTCGTTTTCGGAGAAAAGACAAACAAATTTTTGATCAATTATTTTTTCTAAATTTTCTTCAAAAGAGCCTGTCAAAACCAAAGACTCTATGAAATCTAGCTCTTCATTATCCTCAATCTCTAGCATCAAAAAATCTTCCAATCGATCCATTGAGAACTGCACTGCATTCCTTAGCGAAAGTTCGGCCTCCGATGTGTTTCCCAATCTCAGATGTGCCTCTGCTTTGATAAAAAGTTGTTCCTCATAACTCATAAAATACGTTGGTGAGATGGTGCTCCCTTGAAAATCGCCGACCTTACTTTGTCCTCCACTAAATGGAATAATATCTACGAAATATTCAAAACGTGGATCGCTTATGCCCATGACTCCAATAAACTGTGGATCTACCACGGCATATGCAGTACTTGTAAAAAAATTGTTTATTGGATTCGAATCGGTGTTAGTACCGCTGTAATGATATCCAAATTCCTCGATCTCACCTTGCGAAAGGGCATCCAAAGCCTTCTGAGCGGCGCCCGCATCTCTTTTAGTTGTATGTATGTAATATCGTGCCTTTAGTGCAAATGCGGCAGAAACCCATTTTCCCAAATCTCCTTGAAATATTAGATCATCACTCGCCGGACTTACTGGGCTCCCTTCAGAGAGTTCCGATATGGCTTCATCCAACAGAATATGAATTTGTGCATAAATGGCTTCCTGCGAATCGTAGATCGGATAAAGATTATCCCCGCCATTCAAAGCTTGGCTATACGGAACATCACCCCAAGTATCAGTGAGAACACCTATACAATTTGCCAATAAAACCTTAGCAACACCGCTATATGCTCCCGCATTTTGATCAGGCGCTAAATCAATTATCATTTTTAAGTTGATCATGGGACCTGCATAAAAGTCTTCCCATGGATAACCTACAAAAAGTTCATCAGGATTGTAGTTCTCAATTAGTAGTTCTTGATTGTCTTTTCCACGAAGTTGCTGAGACATAATAGTTGAATAGCGAAAGAATCTTCCTGAAAGAGCATTGGCAAACCCACTTTGAGCTCCGGGCAGCAAGAGTTTTACATCCACTTCTGTAGGCACGTTCGGATTTTGATTTAGTTCCTCCAATTTGCATGATGAAATTGTAAGTATTCCAAACAATAGAAAAAGGAATATTCCGGATATGTTTCTCTGTTTATATATTCTGCTTGAATTCATCAGATGGATGCTTTAATGGTAAATGTAAGACTCTTTGTATTGGGCGAATTGAAATAGTCGCGACCAATACTATTTGACGCTCCACTCAGGTTGGTTTCCGGATCAATGCCTGAATAACCGGTGAATAGCAGCATATTTCTGGAATTCACCGAAAGAGACAAATTCTTCACATGCACTTTCCTACAAACATTTTCGTTAAAACTGTACGTCACGCCGCAATCTCGCAATCTGAGCCAATTGACTTCCTCAAGAACTTCTTCACTGACATACTGCAGACTATACAAATTATAGAAATCTTCGTCGAGAAAAATTGGCGTAATATTTTGTTCTCCATTGCTTGCGTAAACACCATTCCAAACTACAGACTGCTCGTCGCGGTTTTCTGTATCTTCATGAGTTCCGTGGTACAACATAACTGCCTTTGTACCATTGTGCATCATCCCGCCAATGCGCACATCCCAAAGCATAGACAAGGTAAAACCCTTCCAGCTCAAGTCATTTCTCCATCCAAGAAGAAAATCAGGATTTGGATCGCCTATCACCTTCCTTTCATCGGATTTTATAGGATAACCCTGATCGTTTACAAGAATATTACCCTGAGAATCGCGAGCCCATGCTCCTCCATATAAAACCCCGAATGGCTCACCCACAGCTACAACACTTTGGGTAGACGCTAGACCAAATGAAGGAAGTGCAATCAAATCGGTGCCTTCTGAGAGGCTTTCAACCTCACTTCTATTGCGCGTAAAATTGATACTCGTGTTATAATTGAATTTACTTTTTTCATTTTCTACAACAACCGCATTCACAAGTATTTCCCAGCCTTGGTTTCGGATATTTCCTGCATTGATTACAGTTTCTAGGTATCCGCTAGAAGCAGGTACTGGAACATAGATGATTTGATCAATTGAGTTGTTGTTGTAATATGTAATGTCTAAGCCAACTCTATTCTTCCAAAACCGCAAGTCCATTCCTGCTTCAATAGATTTTAATCTTTCTGGTTTCAATTCGGGGTTGAAAACAAACGAAGAAGGTTCATACGACAACTGACCCTGTGGTTGAGAGGACGAAGCCTGAAAATAAGGTTGGGTCAAATACGGAGCAGGTGCGCCATTGCCCATTCCTGCAGCACTTAATCGAAGTTTTCCAAAATCAAGTGCCTTGAATAATTTAAAATTCTGCGTGAAAATCCAACTCACACTTGCAGAAGGGTAAAAAAGAGTATTATTCTTCGCTGGTAATGTGCTATACCAATCATTTCTGGCTGTTAAATCCAAATATAAAAATCTGTTCCAACCAAAATTAGCATTTGCATAAACACTTACCGTGCGTATATGCCTGCGACTGTCATCTACTATCAGATCTGCAACAGGCACATTGCTGATATCGTAAAAATCATCAATTACAAAACCAACTCCATCCAAACTATAACTTGTCTGCTCCTCGTCGTAAACATTATGACCAACTAGCGCCGACACCTCCAACTTTTCTTTGAAATCTCTTGCGTAGTTCACCACCAAGTCATTGTTTAAAGCGCGGTACGCAACATCGTTGTCAAATATTCGTCCTCCTAAATCCTTATACTCATTACTTTGTTTATCCCATGTCTCCTTTATACGATCCGAATAAAAATCTAAACCACTTCGATTTAAAATACTCCAGTGTTTGTTTATCCGATAATTCAATTCAACAGCACCAATGATCCTGTCAACATTATTGATATTCTGATTTTTATTCACGCTCCAATAAGGATTGTCATAATTCGCAAAAAATGTCCGCTGAGTGCCATCTGGATTGATATAAGCTGATTCATCATTCACCGGATCATCTGATCCATTTGCGAGTTCATAGTCAACAGGTCCACGCATAAGGCCCAACATTACTCCACTCAGATTGCTTCCTCTTTGACTTCTATTGGCAGAGGATGAAATGTAATTTGCTAAACCACTTACTTCAACATTGTCCCATAATTTATGTCGGGCATTCAGTTTAATTGTTGTCCTCTTAAAATCTGTATTAGGGATGATACCACTTTGGTTGGTGTTTCCAAGAGAAAGATGATAACCTGAAAAATCCGTGCCGCCCTCCAAAGAAACATTGTGATTCCATGTAACACCTGTAGCAAAAAAATCTTGATCTTGATCCGGAAATGCGGAGCCTGTGATGCGCTCTCCCCATGACAATTGTGATCCCGGAGAGTACTCGCCTCCACTTCCTTGCGACCAAATCGTTTGTTTTTGCGGCAACTTATTCACTCGATCAAACGAGAGAGTGGATGAATAAGACAATAGACTTCTTCCCGACTTGCCCTTCTTGGTTGTGATCATCACTACTCCATTGCCTGCCTTATAACCGTACAATGCAGTGGCTGCGCCGCCTTTCAACACAGTAATATTTTCAATATCATCAGGATTGATGTCTATTGCCCTATTGGCTTGGTCTGTAAAGTTGCTTCCTCTGTACGAATTATCAATTGGAATACCGTCAATTACAAAAAGCGGCTGATTGCTTCCATCGATGGAAGAATATCCTCGAATGACAATACTGCTACTGCTACCAGGAGAACCACTTGAAGACGTCACTTGAACCCCTGCCACCTTGCCATTCAAAGCATTTACAAGATTGGATTCCCCACTTTTTTGAAGTTCATCACCCGTTAATTCAGTAGCACTATATCCCAACTTCTTTTTTTCCTTACGGATTCCTATTGCTGTAACAATAGCTTCCTTCAGTTCGATTGATGCCGGCCTCATCACTACATCAATATTTGTTCTGGAATAAATAGGCACAACAATTCGATTGTAACCAATGAACGAAAAGATTAAACTGTCCGATGATATTGCAGATGGTGTCATCATTAATTGATACCGCCCGTCCATGTCGGTTACTGTTCCGCCACCCGAATTGGCCACGCTCACAATTACACCTGGCAGTCCCAAACCATCATCGGAACTAGTAACCGTGCCGGAAACCATGGTTTGAGCGTGTAATTCCGCTCCAATTGAGCACAGAGAACAAAAAATAAGGAATAAAAATACTCTCATAAATATCAATAATGAAATACAGATAGAACTAACTCTCCGGCAGATTAGCCGGAAACTATAACCCAAAAAGTCGAAGAATCCGACCTAGCAATCAAACACCGGCTGCAATCCTCTGCGATGAACCGGTTTGAATGGGAGTTTGCCCATGAAAAAAGTACCTTGTCTCTTTTTCATTAGAACAAATCTAACTCGTAATTCGATATACTGCCTATCGTTTCCAAAAATAATTCTGGAAATATTTACTATATAATGCGATGACTCATATTCCATTTAACTGATACAAAACTTAACACTAAGCCAATTAATGATCACATATTTGTCCCATAAAACTCAACCTTATGAAAAAACATCTCCTCCTACTTTTTATGACAGCTTTAGTGATCCACTCACAAGCGCAAATAATTTACTCAGAGAACTTTTCAGGAGGACAACTGCCATTGGGATACGTCCTATTTAATCTTGATGGGCTTACTCCCGATGATCCCGACTTATCGAATATGGCTGATAGTGCTTGGACAATCAAGTCAATCACCGCTCAAGGCTTTCAAGGTGGTCTATGTGCGTTTAGTGTAAGTTGGTATGAAGGGGATGAAGGTCCATCCGACGATTGGATGGTACTTCCGGCAATCGGACTAGGAGCTGATCCTTACTTGTCGTGGACGGCTCTGGCAATTACCAGCAGTGGCGATTTTAGAGATCAATATCAGGTATTTGTTTCTAGTGAAGGAAACACCATTGAAGACTACATTCTGCTATCGCCCATTTTTGATACTGGCTCTGAAGGTGAGTTTGCAGAACCCACAAACAGAGAGATTTCTTTGTCCGAATTTGCCGGCGAAACAGTTTTTGTAGCATTTAGAAATTGGACTCAACCATACAACCCTGATCTGCCTAGTGGTCCGGGAAATGGTGGCAATGAATTGGCCCTTGACAACATTACAGTAAGCGACGGACCGGTTAGTGTAAATAATTTCGATGATATATCAACTAATGTAGATGTTTTTCCAAATCCTACATCTGATATTCTAAATATTACATCTGCAAGTCCAATAGGTAACTTCAAACTTTTCAATGCAACGGGGCAATTGATTCTTTCGAAGTATACAAACCAAAGCAACTACAGCATCGATGTAAAGGAATTTCCTATTGGAGCCTATAATTTGGTAATTGAAACAAATGGAACAACGATTTCAAGACAAGTAATACCCATTCTGCTTATTAAATAGTGCATCCCGCATTGCGCATTGGAAGTCTGTTTTGATTAATGCGCTGCAGGATCTTGCATGCATGAAGTGGCTAATGCCATGAAAATAGCTATCATAGACCAATGAAGTGAAATGGAATTGGACCCATGAATTCCGAAATCTCCATCGCGTGCTTCCTGTTTATATACAAGAAGTGGTAAATGCAGTTAGAGTCTCTGTTATAAGCATATGGAGTGAAAAGGTATTCCACTTTTGCAAATGCCTTTACAGTATTACACAGTCATTTTCTTCTCTGAGATTCAAGTACAAATTGAAAAAAATATTTCAATAAAAACTTGATGTGAAATAATTATGAGCTAGCGAGCAAGTGGATTATTTCAGAAAAATCGAAGCAAAGTTCACACTACCGCAGCATCACCACGTGTCCATACTCTTTGATTCGATCGGCTACGAACATCTGTTCATACTCAATCAACCAGACATAAGCACCATCATGAACAAAGTATTCTCCCGTTCTGAAATCGCCAATCCACTTTTTACTCGGATCATCGCTTTGGAAAACAACTTCACCCCAACGGTCGAATATGGTCATTTTATACCTGCTAATCAATGAAAGATCTGAGAACACAGGGCCAAAGACATCATTGATTTCATCTCCATTTGGACTATACGAATTGGGGACATAAAAGAAAAGTTCAGGCGGAGCATAACACGTATCCGGAACTACGATCCATTGTAATGTTCTCGGACAGAGAGAATCAGGCATTACGATTTGCAATATGTAAATACCAGTATCATTCACATTAATCTGCGGCAATTGAGATCCTGTGCTCCAATAGTATTCGCCCACAACATCTGAGACGAGGGTAATTGGGGAAAGCCCTTGACCTCCCGGACAAACACTGTCTAAAAGCATGATGGCCGAATCCGGAACCAAGGGTAAAATGTTATATTCAAATTCCTGTGGACAAATTGAATCCGGAGATGATACAGAAAGTAAGTACGTCCCTACATCATTTACCATCATGATAGGTCCATTGCCTCCATCCTCCCAAGCGTAAATTCCGGCAATGGGTGCAAGCAAACCAATTTCAATCAAACCACCTGGACATAAACTATCGTATAGTTCTATAGAAGGAGCTGGAAATACTACATCCACAAATACAGTATCGTAGGCCACACAGTTTGATGTACCTGTTACCTCCAAAAGATATTCGGTTGCTTCAGTAGGTGAAACCGAAACAGAACTCGTGGTGCCAAGAACATCCGTAGCTCCCAATTCTGTCCACTCAAACGAATAATTGGCTCCGGTAGCCGCAGTGAGTAGGGTGTTCTCATCAATACAGATCAATGTAGTATCCGGTGAAGCCGAGGCATCAGGCCCTTCAATCACATTAATTGATATATCATCATCTCCTGAACCGCATAGATTCAACACCCCAACATCGAAAGTGTAATTGCCCACTTCCGTAAATGCGATGTTCATTTCATTATTCGATGTGTCCTGAAATGCGATCGAACTTAATGGCGCATTAGTAGACCATGAGTAATATGTGTCCGGATAAAAATTGACCGAGAAATTTACTGTATCCTGCAAACAAACCGTGGTGGGTCCTTGAATATTTACGTTCGGATTTCCCAAAACGGTAATAGACATCGGCGGAGTCCAAGGGCTGACACATCCATAGTTCGTTTCTTGCACTGAGAAATTTAATGTACCCGCACCGCCTACTATTACATAGAGCGAATTAGAATTCGCACCGGATGGAGATACAAAAGGATTTCCTCCATTTATTCCATTGCAAGTCCACATGTATGTAGAGTTTGCAAAATAATCGTATGGCTCAAAGAGCAGGGCTACTGTTTCGCCGACACAAAAACTCGTTTGAGGAATAAAATTAGGATAAGAATAGGAAGTTATGATTTGTGGCTCATCAGAATATGCACCAATCGTCACTCGAATTAAACTTCCCAAAGCATTCTCTGGTGTAGATGACTCTGTTGCAACAATACGCATGTAGTTCATCCCTAAAGGTATTCCATAATCTGGTAAGCTGTCCTTACATGGTATATGCAAATTAAGTTGGGTGGTGCCCGTTGCCGCTACCGAACCAAGTATTCCATCACTTCCTATCTGCGAAAAATCCATGGAACTCAGCAACTGTGTATTAAAAATATTTCCGGGACCATATGATGCTGCTCCATCCCAAGTATTGACTTCTATATCTATTAATTCATTTTCACCATCAGGATCATCTGCACATGTATTCACACAGAAATACAAATCTTCGTTGTTGTTGGTCGTGAGGTCACATTCGGCTATACAGAAAGGCCCCCAAACTGATCCTATTACATCGGGGTTTGTAGAGATTATTCTGATGTAATAATTACAGCCTGGTTCTACCACAGGTATCTGGCCTGAGACACTACCGGGAAGGTCGCCGAGAAGTGGATCGTAATTCTCATTATCATCAATCGAACCGACCTCTTCTGGATTACTCGGAAAAGTTCCGTCAGGGTCAGATAGTTCACAGATGTAGTCATTGGCACCATTGAATATGCCCGTAGAGTAAAATGGAATATCAATGGCACTGCCAATACAAACGGCATTGGTATCCAAAGTTACAACGGGTTGCAATGTGGTAATCACATTTGGACACTCGATGATTTCAAAACAACCGGATGCAGTGCCTACGATCTCCGGAGGAGGCGACAAGCGCGATATCCTAAACTTGTAACAATCTCCAACCTGAGCATTATTTGGTATTTGCACTGTTACGAACCCCGTTGTTGTCGGATAATTGATTGGCATTACCCAAGAACCAAAGGCACCGGTAAAAAAACCTGCTGAGTTAGATAATTCAATCTGATAATTGCCATCACACAAAGTATCAGACAACTGATATTCTATTGTCACAAAAGACCCTTGACATACAGGGTTTGGAGATACACTGAGCACATTTATCTCAACCGGATCTATTTCAGAATAATTGCCTACAATGTTGATGTCATCAATGGAAAATGATTGCGAATATGGTGGAGCTCCAGCACCATTCTGCCATCTAAATCCAAAGCGCAAACTGCCCACATCACTGAAAACGGGATCGGTAATATCTGCGTATTGCCATAAAGATGTATTGTTGTAAAGGCCCAATCCAAATTGTGTCCAAGGTCCACCGTCTAAACTGTAGTATATTGTTCCGTATGCTGTTGGAGAACCTTCGCTTAAATAAAAGAAGCTGAAATGCACTTCCTCAATGGCGTATGTACATATACCAAAAGTCATGAACGCAAAACGATCCGAAGCCGCTGTCGGATCATAATTATTGTTTAGCACTCCTGAGGGCTGATCATGTATGTGCAGGTAGTTGCTAGTAGGAGCAAAACTTATAGTACCTCCATTGGTATTATTCTGCTGTGTAGTGTTCGGGTAATTGACGTTGCCTGTATAAGCATTATTTACTATCCATTGATTGTCGCCTGTATTTGAACCCAAATCAGGAGCATTCAAGGTAAATGCGGGTCCACCTGTCTCAAAATTTTCGGTAAGCAATAGAATGTCCTGAGTAAAAACTCGGGAGGCAATCATCAGAAAAAATATCCCCAAAAAGAATGTCTTGTTTGACTTCATTCGAGATGTTGTGTTAAGGTTGAAACAAATGTAGTCAAATTCACAGAAGTTTGGATATCGTTCAAACTATTACTTATCAGAGAATTAATACTGATTGCAGACACCAATCCATAGGTACTACTGGTGGTCGTAATTCACGACTACCTTTTCTGAGCGTGGGTGGGACTGACAGGTGAGAATGAATCCAGCTTCCACCTCTCCGGGCTCAAGGGCATAATTGACGTCCATGGACACTTCTCCCGCATCTAAGTGTGCCCTGCAGGTGCAACACATCCCTCCTTTGCATGAAAAAGGAATGTCGAGACCTTGCTTTTGGGCGGCTTCGAGGATTGGAATCCCATCTTTGGGCATTCGGAAATCTGTCTGCTGTCCATCTAGGATCACACTTACAAAGCAATCTCCTTGTACTATTTCCTTTAGTTTTACAACAGGTGCAGCCGCCTTCTGATTTGGAGCCAAAAACAACTCAAAGTGTATTTTCTCCTTAGACATTCCCAAGGACTCCAAATAATTGGAAGAAGCGTTTATTAAAGGTTCCGGACCACAAATAAAAGCGGCATCCATGTGTGCCATTGGAATAAAAGTTCTATCGAACATCGCTAGCTTTTCACTGTCTATTCGTCCATGAAAAAGAGGGATTTCATTGGGTTCTCCGCTCAATACGTGAAAGACCCTGAATCGTCCGATATAACGATCTTTTAGGTCCTCTAGGGCATCTCTAAAAATGATGGAATTGAATAGCCGATTTCCATAAATCAAATTGACTTCACTTTTCGGTTCTTTACGTAATACCGATCGAGCAATTGAAATGATAGGCGTAATGCCGCTCCCCGCAGCTATGAGCAAATAGCTCCGATTGGCCGATTCGTCCAATGTTGTAGTGAAATTACCGGTCGGCGTCATCACCTGCATTTCATCTCCGACTTTCAACTCTCTGTTCACGAATTGACTAAATGCCCCTCCCGGCACTTCTTTTACTGCCACACGCAATTCGTTATCATTTATACCACTGCTGATGGAATATGACCGTCGTAAATCTTCCCCTGCTATGGTTTGTCTAAGTGTGAGATACTGTCCTTGCTGAAAGCGATAAACCTCTTTGAGATCCTGCGGAACCTCAAATGCAACGGATACGCAGTCTGCAGTTTCTTTTCGAATATCAGCGATTCGGAGTGAATGAAATTTCGGTCTTGACATAAAATACAATTGCGGCGGCAAATTAAGGGTCAAATGCTTTCCATTCGGCGAAGGCTTTTTATCAGGTTTCGATCTTATACTTCTCTAGGGACTCAAAATGTGATTTTCGATGTGTGAAAAGGAAAGAAAAAATTTCTAAAAAACCAATACAATCAGCCTTTTCAGATGATTTAAACTCAGAATCCGCATTGGGAATCTATTGCAGCGCTCATACCGTTTATCCCGCAATACGCATTAGGGCAATTTTTGTAGAATGCGTGCGGGAATCTCAAATCTAAGCGATAGAATACTGCATTCATCAGCAAAATTAGGGTGCAATTTTTCTATCGCTTGATTTGGGTTTATGTATCTGTAATAGTCCAATTCCGTTTCGCTCCATTGGCCTATAACAGATACTTTGACGACATTTACCATTTCGTGCATGCAAGATGCTGCAGCGCATTGTCCAAAAAAAACTTCCAATGCGCAATGCAGCGTGGACTATTTATTGTACTGAATTGGTATTATCCCGAATCACGCGATGGAGATATCGGAATTCATAGGTCGAACTATTACTTTGCTCCATCGTGTAGATTCGAGAATCTCGCAGCGCATTATCCTCATGATGCTTCCAATGCGCAATGCGGGATTATTTGATTGTGTATATTCATACGTCAAGAATGAAAATCGAGAAAGTGCTTGATATCAAAGGGGGTTAGCGCTGCAATAGATTTCCAATGCGGATTCTGGGATAAAGGTCAAAGGAATCTTCAAACGTTGCATTTTATCAAGAAATTTATACCAAATGAGTGAACTTATGATTTGCATCTTATGTTTGTAGAGCGTTAATAAAATAGCCCATGTCAGAAACTCCGGAAGTTCTCCAATCATTTGAAAAGTATGTTCAGGCTGAAAATAAAATCGAAGCCAAGGATTGGATGCCAGCACAATACCGAAAAACTTTAATCAGGCAAATTGCCCAACACGCGCATAGCGAAATTGTAGGTATGCTCCCCGAGGGAAATTGGATCACCCGTGCTCCATCTCTTCGCAGAAAGTGCATTCTCTTAGCCAAAGTGCAAGACGAAGCCGGTCATGGCTTGTATTTGTATAGCGCCTGTGAAACCCTTGGAGTAGACCGCGAAACTTTGGTTGAAGAACTCGTTACAGGTAAATCAAAATATTCAAGCATCTTTAATTATCCGACTACTTCGTGGGCCGATATTGGCGCCATTGGTTGGCTAGTAGACGGTGCTGCCATTGTAAATCAAGTTTCTCTGCAAAGGACGAGTTACGGTCCTTATAGTAGAGCTATGATTCGTATTTGTAAAGAGGAGAGCTTCCACCAAAGACAGGGATATGAAATAATGATTAGGCTTGCTAAGGGGTCGGCTGCACAAAAGGCAATGGCCCAAGAAGCATTAAATCGTTGGTGGTGGCCATCTCTTATGATGTTTGGTCCAAGCGATAAAGAATCATTACACAGCGCTCAAAATATGTCGTGGCGCATCAAACGTCACAGCAACGATGAACTCCGTCAGAAGTTTGTAGATATGACCGTAGCGCAGGCGGAGTATCTCGGTCTTACACTTCCCGATAAAGATCTACGCTGGAATGAAGAACGTCAGCATTACGATTTTGGTGAAATAGATTGGACAGAGTTCAATGAAGTGGTGAAAGGAAATGGTCCTTGCAACAAAGAAAGATTAGATGCGCGTAAGAAAGCACACGAAGAAGGCGCTTGGGTAAGAGATGCTGCAGTGGCGTATGCCTCGAAGAAGAGGAACGTAGCCTAGAAGAGAGATTCGAAGGTGAACTTCAAACAAAAAGTAAGTCTGCTTGATATTTGATTCTTAATCAATTCTCTAAACAGTTCGGGGTTCGATGAGAGTGCACTTCGAACAAAAAGAAAGTCTGCCTGAGCGAAGTTCTTATGTTCGAAGTTCAAAGTAAGCCTTCATCTTTGCTATGCTCTTTTTCATTTACCATCTGCGTTCGGTGGTATAACAGCCGGATAAAACCAAAAAAAAGGTGCCTTAAAGACACCCTTTTTTATTTGTTTAACCCCTCTTTCAATGCATTCCTTATTTCTTAATCAATCGTTCAGTGTAGTACTTTTCATTGGTCATCAATTTTATCGAATAAATACCACTCTCCCAAATTGATGTATTAATCGGGAAAATATTTCCGCCGGAAAGTGTTCCATAGTCGCGAGATAAAACCAATCTGCCATCTGCACTGTATACTTCTATCACCACATGTGAAATCTCTCGGAGTTGCAAATTGAGATTGCAAATGTCTGCTGCTGGATTCGGATAAATTTTAAACGGAGCATCTGGTGCAGATAGTTCTAAAATGCCTACTACATCGGTTCCATCCACAAAACCATTCGACTCAGCTTCTTCAATAGTAGTATACGAAGCATTATCTATGGTTCCATTGGGAGCGATAACCATGCCTACCATATGAATGTTGCTTGCATCCCAATCTACAGGAAGTACAACCGAAAAATTATGTACAAATTCCTGTCCTGCTGTCATACTTGTTCCAAAGGCATTTGACAATCCGCCGAAATTTGGAGAAACAAAACGCGCCACATGTTCATATACCATTTGCGACGCAGGAACTGTAGCCGGAAGATCTTCGTATCCTCCCATTTCTCCAGCAGCTCCCCCCGCATAAGCATTAGCCTGAGCCCAATCACTTCCTGTGCCTGTAACTCCATTTTCGGTGAGCACCAAAGCAATTTTCCAATTGCCTGAAGCTGCCGTTTGATAAGTGGTAGAAACAGAAACATTCAGCTCACGTGTTTCTTCATCATAGGTTGCTCCATTTTCCAAAAATGCTGTAGGATCTATTTGAACTCTTTCCAAAAATGGAATTTCAAATTGTGATGGATCATACTCTGGTCCTCTGTCTACCAAACCACTTGGGTATCCACTGATCATGCCGCCCATAGGCACATCATAGGCATCAAAGGCCATTGGATCTGCATTATGAACTGCAATTCCTATAAAATAGTTTTCATATTGCTGAGTGAGATATTCCATGAAAACATGTCCTCGAACGCACCAAGGGCACCATGTCCCTGTTGCTTCTTCGGCTACAACCATTTTTCCGGCTGCAGGTACCACAGGATTTATTATGAGCTCCTTCACATCATCTTCCATATCTCCATCATCACCCATTCCATTTACATTTGAGATGACCGCAGTTGCTATTTGTTCTCCTGCCTCTAGGGTAAACTCATCCGCAAAATCAACCGTGTAAAATGCAAGAGAAGAAAGATTCAAGCCGCTCACATTTTGAGAATATTCTGTGCCATCATAATTCACATTGATGGTAAAAGAATTGATAGTAGTAGTACCCAAATTTCGAACAATTACTCCCGGACTTACAACTTGTCCGGCAAGTCCATTGCTCATTCCTTCTATTGCAGTAATTGCTCCGTTCAGCGCAGGCAATGGGTAATCTGTGAATTCATAAGAAACATCGTCAATATAAAACTGATTTCCCTGCAATGGGAAAATATCCATGCTGGCAATTTGAGTTTCTCCATTGGAGAATGATCCGCGAGGTTCGTCGTTCACAAATATTTGCCAAGTGTTTGTACTAAGATTGTTTTCCATTCGAAGTTTGAACCACTGTGCAAATGGAAAATCAGTTTGCAATTGCAAGGATCCTCCTGAAGTAAATTGCATCGCTCCAGTGTTAAGGAAATAAGCATCCATAGCCCAGGTAGTTCCAATCACATCTTCCGATTGAAAATTGAAATAAGCGCCGGTACCACTATTGACATACATCCACATTTCAAAGTTAAACTGCCCAACATTGAGCTCTCCCGGAAATGGCAATACACAATCCTGAGGACCACCGTTTGCTGAAGTTGAACTGAAATAAACAGAATTACTTCCACTGTTAGCATTTGCATCACTCACCTGAACATCATCGGCTCCGCCATCATTTCCACTCCATGTGGTCCATACATCACTTTCTTCGCCGAGCATGGAACCTGGAGCATATGATTCGAAATCGTCGGAAAAACTTTGCTCAAATGATATCAATGCACAAAAAGTAAGGACAACTACAAGTAAATGTTTCTTCATGGTTTGATTGGTTTAAAAGTTGTGAAGGAACTTCCAATAAGAAGCTCTCAATACAAATCTAAGCATCTTTAACCCAGAATCCGCATTGGAAATCGCGATGAAGCGCTAAGCCCCAAAGATAGCGCGTGCTCTCACAACACTTCGCAAGCCTAGCTCGAAAAGCTCACTCACGAAGCAGGCGCCTTATCCTCCCTTACAATACAGATGAAAAAATATTCTGTGAAAGATGTGGTAGGAAGATGTCGCTCCTACGGAGCTGGGTGAAAGAATGAATTCGCATGAGGCGATGGGGGGAGATGTGGTAGTAGGAAGATGTC